>Ga0326727_10000794_pt1 | contig 125843 bp, 117 predicted proteins | sample MB2enrmetagenome_FD_207643 | JGI IMG/M metagenome (GOLD analysis project Ga0326727, IMG submission 207643) | Lab enriched peat soil microbial communities from McLean, Ithaca, NY, United States - MB29MY | ecosystem: Environmental > Terrestrial > Soil > Wetlands > Peat | place: USA: New York...
TTCAACAAACTCAAGCATTTTCGGGCCGTCGCAACCCGATGCGACAAACGCGACGACAACTACCTCGCCAGCGTCACGCTCGCCTCAATTCGAATCTGGATGCGCTTTAATGAGTCGATGGCCTAGAGTCCGATCAGGTTGAAGCATATCCGGCTTTTTTGAAGTAGCCACGGCACTCGATTGGCGCGAAGCGGGTGATTGCCTTTCCGATCTGATCGAAGATCGCTAGGATGGCTCGTTTGCCGGCTTTGCGCAAATGGCTCTTGAGCGTTGCGAAGGAGAGCTCGATCGGATTGAGGTCCGGGCTTGTAAGGCGGCAGGTACTCCCGTGAACCCCTGACCGATTCAATAAGGTCAGATTTTGCTCTAGCAGCCGCAACTACTGTTTTTGCCCAATTTGCAACGCTTAAGTCCCATTCAGCCACCGTAGATAAACCTCTTATCTACGTCAGCCCCTTGAAAAATACATGCTTCCGCTAACCACCAATGCTGCGTTAGAAGGTCGATGGAGTGCCGCGAAGTCGCACGGCCCCAAAGCGATCGGGGGCAGCTTAAGGAGTATCAGCCATGGCCGACGACAAGAAATACATCGCCATCGTAAACCCAGGCGCGCTGGACAGGATGGCCGGTGATCGCTTGCCGTGCGATCGCCATTCACACCTCGTCGGAACCACCGACGCGTTCTTGAGCGACGGCGGTCTGCTTATTACATGGGACGACGGTTATTTTGATCAATCGCAGCGGCGGGATGTCAAACCCGTCGCTTCCGCTTAAGGAGCGGGGTCCATGGGTCTACGATCGATTACACCAAAACGGTTACGGCGCGCCGTGGCATCGCAACTATCCAGACTGTCCATCCTGGCGATCAATCGATTGCAGGCGGTTCATTCGCAGGAATGTCATGCTTGCGGAAGGCACACGTCATCTTTCTATGTCTTTGGTGGCCGTCCGTTCGGATGTCCGTACTGTCGATCCTCGTCACGGGAACGTTTTGTCCTGGCAACGATCGAGCAAGGACGATTACCATTTCCTCCGACGGCCGCAGACATTTTGCATATCGCGCCCAGCGAGCGCGGCGTAGTGCGTCGGCTATCGGCCGGAGCCAATTACATTCTAGGTGACCTGATCCCTGGTCGATACGACGGCAAGGAAGTCTGGCAAGTTGACATGACGAAGTTGAACCCAGGACAATTCGGCTTGCCGGGTTTTGATCTGATCTACGCCTCGCATGTCTTGGAGCATATCCCAGACGACGGCGCAGCTCTGCGGGCCGCCTTTGCTTCTCTTAAACCGGGTGGTGCAGCTTGGTTCTTGGTACCGCTCGGTGATGGGCCGACGGAAGAAGCGACGCCAGATATGTCGATGTTCGAACGCGAAAGGCGCTTTGGCCAGTGGGACCATGTGCGACTGTACGGCATGGATATCATCGAACGGCTCAAATCAGCGGGCTTCCTCGTCGAGACAATATCCTCCTGCGATTTTGGCACCGAAGCGGTGTTTCGACTTGGTCTTGATCCGGCCGATAGGATATTTGTGTGTCGGAAGTCTTGTTGAGCGCAGCACAGTGGCTGCCTATCTTGGAGCCCAGGTCCTTCTTTGTGCGTTGTGAAGATGGCTTCTCGCTTTGACGTTTCGAGGGGGGCCAGCAAAGCTACTCGGCCGGACATAAAGTTCTGGTGTTCGCCAGCGCTTTGGTTGCGATATCCAATGCCCGCGAATAGGTGCGCCGCCGACGGTATTGGTCCATTTTGTCGCCTAGCTGGAAAGTACCGGCCAGAAAGCACTGTATCGCGGCGACTATATCGCGAGAATTGCGGGCATCGATAGTGACGCCGAGGTCATGGCCTCGCACTTCTGTTCCTACTTGGCCTGAAGACTGTGCGATTACAGGGCGCCCGTACTGCGCAGCGATATTGATAAGACCGGAAGAGCCGACATGGCCGATATACGGTGCTACTACGACATCGCACCAGCGCAACCCTTCGTCGATGGCTCGATCGGAGACATAAGTCCCCACGAATTCGACCAAGGCCCCGCGGTCGTTGAGGCGCTGAACAACATTGCGCAAGGTCATAACGTATCCCTGTGGGCTGTTTCTCGTTCTCGGCATCTCGCCCATGATCTTAAATTCGATCCGCTCCAAGTCGCGGTTCTCGAGCATGAGAAGTCCGCGGCAGAATTCGACAAGGCCTTTGCGCCGCGTAACGACACCGAAACAGAACAGGCGCAGCCGGTTGTCGATCTTTGGCGGTTCTTGCCGCACCGGCCAGTTTCCCTGCTGTTCCACCGCTTGTTCTGCAAGATGGTTGAGCGATGACATGGAATTGGGAAGCCAGATGGTCGGAACACAGAGACTGGCTGACGATAGAGAGTTGTGGGTGAGAAGGGCGTTGGCGCCGTTGCGAAGCGCCAAGCGAAGCGCCTGAAACTTGACAATTGACTTCAGTCGAGCCAGTGAAACCGGCGCCTCATCCTCAGGAAAGTTGTAGGAGTCCCTGAACAAAATGCCCTGCCAGGGTACCTTGGATTTCCGTGCCATAAGTTTGCGAAGCGCGAAGCCCAGCAGGAACGGATCAAGCAAAGCCAACACAATTATGGCGTCTTCTTCAGATTCCGCGTATGCGATTATCTTCTCCAATAACCTCATCATCTGCCACTTGCTGAAATTTGTGGCATCGACCGGCCTAACGAGAACATCTGAACAACCGACCCCAAGCGCTCTGCTGTTGGCCTGGTTCCAGACGTCCTCGGGCACCCAAGCTTTTAGGACCTGCCCGGTCCTCTCACATACGATCTTGAAAAATGCTAAGTAATCCGCGTGGTGTCCATGTGAAAATGGATCTATGTAGATAACGACGGGCTTGCGACCATACGAGTGTGCTGACAAAATCAATCCCTCGTGTTGCAGCATCGTGTTAATATCGAATTCGCAATTTCGGGAATCATCAGACGTTGGGATAATCGGAGCCCCGTATTCCGTTCCACTCAACCGCGCGACCTCGCTAACTCCGTCGAAAGGCTATGATGTCGATACCACGTGGTGAGGGTGCCCCTCACAACCGCCGTTGTATATCAGCCGAATGTTTCCTCTTCAAACGGTAGTGGGTCAGTTTGAAAATGGCCGCTTGGACGTATCAGGCGGGACACTGTCCCTATCATCGGGAAAAGGAGTGTCCCTTCCTGCATTTGGCCCAGTTATTCAAGACTCTTGGAGTGTTTAGTCTTGAGTTTTGATGGTGCATTCTTATCCATGGAATGGAAGGAAGCGCTATGGGACAAATTCTTCACGGGAGCACCTCCCGGCGCCAACAATGAATCAACTGTTCGCCTTCTCCGCAAGAGAATTAGGGTCAAAACCCAATAAATATGTTGCCTGCTGAATCGGTTGCTGATTCCCTGTGCCAGTGTGATTTGGAGCAGGACGATGCAGCGCAATCTGTTTTGGCTGAGCGATGAGCAGTGGCGGCAGATCGAGCCGCATTTGCCGACGGACGTGCGCGGCAAGGATCGCGTCGACGACCGCCGGGTGATCAGCGGCATCGTGCATGTGATCAAGAGCGGTTGCCGGTGGTGCGATTGTCCGCCGGAATACGGTCCGCCGACGACGATCTACAATCGCTTCGTGCGTTGGGCGGAACGCGGCGTTTGGGAGCGATTGTTCCGCGAGCTTGCGGCACGTGGACGATCCGGCGACACGCAGATGATCGACGCCACGCACGTCAAGGCCCACCGCTCGGCCTCGGGCGCAAAAAGGGGGAACAGAACCAAGCGATTGGACGCTCGCGCGGCGGGCGCAATACGAAAATCCACGCAGTCGCAGATGCTAAAGGCCGTCTTCTTTTCATCCTGCTGACCGGCGGCGAGGCGCATGATTGTCCGCCCGCCCAACGCCTGATCCGCCGCTCCAAGATCGCCAAGAAGCTGCTCGGCGACAAAGCCTATGACAGCGCCGAGTTGAGGCAATGGCTCAGCGAGCGCGGCACCAAACCCGTCATCCCCAACAAGTCAAACCGCAAGCAGCCCTTCAGCTTCGACAGAAAATCCTATAAGCAGCGCCATCGCATCGAGAATGCCTTCTGCCGCATCAAGGACTTCCGGCGCATCGCAACACGCTACGATAGGCTCGCCAGAAACTTCCTCGCCTCCGTCTGCCCCGTCGCTGCTATCGTCTGGTGGATTTTATGAGTCTCAGCCCTAATAGGTCCTGAGCCTAGATGGGACATCGGCGGCGCCGGCATTTGCGGAGCTGGCCGCCGATAATGCCGTCGCCCCAATCAAATGATCCGCGCCACTGTTTGCTCGGGCTGAACCGCGTCTTCGGCATGACCAAGCTCCTTTCCAAGCCAACTTGTCTCGATCCGCTTGTTCCAAAAGAGCTTGGTCAGATCACCCCTCTAGGCTATACGACAAGTCTACTTTTTGGGGCAGTGTGCGCGTTTCATATTATGTCGCGCCCAACTCGGCGAACGGAATTAACTTATGATTCGTGAAGTGGTCATTCAAGTCGGCACATGGTTGAGCCCGATCCGGTACGGCATCGAAACGATCACCTACAAGCTCGTATACCGGCCGCTCAACGGCGATAAGAACCTGATGGCCTGGAAGGACAGGTTTCGCGGTAAACCCATGCTGGTCGTGGGAAACGGTCCGAGCCTCAATAAGACGCCGCTCGACGATTTTGCCGATATACCATCCGTGGGCATGAACAAGATCGACATTTTGTTCCCGCGCACGAAATGGCGGCCGAACGTCATTTTATGCATCAACGACGTCGTCACCAGCCAATATTGGCAGCGTTGGTTGGAGCTCGACATTCCCGTGTTCCTCAATTGGAAGAGCCGTTGGTTCGTTCCTGCAAAGTGCCGCCGCCAATTTCCTTATTTTCTTACGGGCGTTTCGTGGAAATTCTCGACGAATTTGGACCACGGCTTTGGCAAGGTGTACAGTGTCACAGGAACCGCGCTGCAGTTCGCCTATTGGTGCGGCGCTGACCCCGTCATCGTATTTGGCGTGGACCATTCCTTTGTACAACCCGAAAAGGCCATTCTGGGGTACGAAAAGCGCGAGGGCGCCGACCTCAATCATTTCGATCCAAACTACTTTGCCCCCGGAACTTATTGGGGCCTCGCCAACCTCAAGGGCAATGAAGCCGACTACATACGGGCGCGCGAGGCGTTTGCGGCGGCGGGCCGGCATGTGTATGACGCAACGGTCGGGGGAAAGTTGAATGTCTTTCATAAAATCTCGCTCGACGAAGCAAGGAAATTGGCGGGATTGACGTGATTAGATCGCCGCCGGAATAGGCCGATGGCGTCGCGTGCTTGAGCAGCTGTACGCTGGCACCTTGGTGACAGCATGCGGCTAATGGCCGGCAAAAAAGATTTTCGAAATACAGAACGGTCTTCTGCAAACCCGTCTTCAAGTCCGTGGTCGGTTGCCAATTAAGAACCGATTCTGCCTGCGAAATGTCGGGCTGGCGCTTGCGCGGATCATCCGGCGGAAGAGGCTTGTGCACGATTTCGATCCCGTTAATTCGATAACCAGCGTCGCCAATTTCAGCATCGTGAATTCACCGGGATTGCCCAAATTGCAAGGCCCTGTGAAATCCTTGGGCGCGTGCATGAGCTTGTACAACCCGTCCGCCAGGTGATCCACGAAGCAGAAGGAGCGCGTTTGCTAACCGTCGCCGTATACGGTAAATGTTTCATTTCGGAGGGCCTGAACTATGAAGTTCGAAACCACCAGCCCGTCATTGGGGTGCATACGAGGGACGTAGGTGTTGAATAGCCGTTCGTACGGATGTGAGCCGATGAATCCTGCTCCGCCGGTTACGAGAACTCGAATGGAGCCATCATTGTATGATATATTTCACTTGTCGTCTGTTACTGCTTGTGACTATGCCCATTAGCACGCCTATGTCGAGGCTTCAAAATCGCCAGAGCCAACGACTTCCTGCAACAACGCTCAGTTCGAACGATCGCGGACCGTCGTTTCGCGAATACTCTTCGCCGGTGTCCATGTTTGGAAATAAACACCACGCAAGGAACACACAACCCCAATGCCCATTGCCCAAAATGCTGCGATCGCTTCAAAAAGCTGGGTCAATCCGGGAATGTGCAGAACTCGACCACCAAAGAGGACAACCGCGCCAAGCGTGGGCAAGACAATGGCCAGCATCGGGTAGCCCGCAACGAACAGGTCCAGTTCGATCAGCATGCCACTGGCGAGCAGCAGCCAGATACAGTTCCAACGGATAAATTTGTGCGCGATATATTTGTAGAAGTTAAAAGCATCGAGCTGGCGCAATTGTGGCCACAACTCGCGGTGAACGTTGAGCGCTTGGCAGGCAATGCGGATTTTCCGGTTGTATTCTTCCGTGAAGGACGTGGCACCGCGCTCATATGCAAGAACTTCTGGGGCGCGCACGATTCGATAGCCGTCGCACAGGATGCTCATGGATACATACATGTCATCGAAGAGCCTGTCCGGCGTCCTGTGGTGGAGCCTGCGACGAATGGAAAAGATGGAGCCATCCGCCCCCATCGCTGAGCCGGTATCAGATTCAAGCTGCTTAAGCCACTCTTCGTACCGCCAATAAAGCGCACCAATGCCGGCGGTGGGCGTCGAATCGCCGTTCACATAGATAAGTTGACCGAGCACGCAACCGACGTCCGGATCGGCATAATATTTCGCGAGATTGAACGCGCTATCGGCATCAATAATGACATTCGCGTCCGTAAAGATAATAATGTCGGCATTGCTCATGCTGACGAGAAGGTTTAAGCCGTAGGTCTTACCGTGACGGTCAGGCGAGACATGCAGAGTGATTTGATCGGCGTAGCGTTGGAGAATTGTGGCGGTCTGATCACTCGCGGCATCAACATATACCAAGACTTGCAAGTCGGGGATGACCCGGCGCAAATCAAGCATGTTTCGAACTTTGTCTTCGATGACCCGCTCTTCGTTGTAAGCGCAAACGCAGATGGCAAAGCTCAGATTTTCGGCAGAACGGTTCGAGATTGGACGCTTATGGAAATGCCGAATTAGCCAAAGGGAAGCGGGATATACCGTAAAAGGATAGATACCCAATAACAGAAGGAAAAAACTGGCGCCAAAAAGGAAAACACTCACTTGCTCACCTCGCACCAAACCACGCGAGGTGTCGCGTCTGCATCAACACCCCCACCGAAAATCTGCACAACTCTACAGTGGGCCCAATCGATATTCAACAGTAGGGACCTCGTTTAATACGGATGGAGCCGGGTGAACGGCGAGCTGCGGCGAAGTGGCGGAGCCATCCTAGCTATTCTCTGCCGCGGTTCGCGCGTTCTGTCACCTTGTGCCGGTACCCAGGAACCGTAACGTGTCGGCGCGGTCCTCGCGGCGACGCGGACTTCTTTGGGGGCTCTGTGGGTCATTATGTCAAAATGATCGGACTGGTGGTCGCGATGGTCGCGGGTGCGACGGTGCCACAAGCGGCGTCGTTTGCCTGGCTGGTCCAGTACCTGATCATGTTCATGCTGTTTTTCGCCTGCCTCGATATCGAACTCGGCGGCGGTATTTGCGACAAGAGCATCGCGATCTTGCTGGCGGCCAACTTGGGCATCGCGACCGCCGTCTATCTTGCAGTGTTTCCACTTTATCCACGGCTTGCCCAAGCGGCATTCATGACCGCGATCAGTCCGACGGCGACGGCGGCACCGGTGGTCGTCGGCTTCCTGGGTGGCGAGGTCGAGTATGTGGTAGTGGCCGTCCTGGTCACCAACGGCTGCGTGGCGCTGATCCTGCCGTTGTTTCTTTCGCTCCAGGGCGGCGGGCAGGCGACCGCGATCTGGGGTTCCCTCCAATCGGTGCTGGCCGTGATTCTGCTGCCGCTGATCTTGGCGCAGGCGCTGCGCCGCCTGGCACCGCAGCTTGCCGCGCTGGTCAAGCGGGCATCGTTTCTGGCGTTCGATGCCTGGCTGGCCGCGCTGTTGCTGGCCTGCGCCAGCGCCTCGCATTTCATCCGTCGTTCCGTGGGAAACTCGCTTCCCCAACTCGCAGGGATCGCCGCCATCTCGCTGGCGATCTGCGCGCTGAATTTCTCGGTGGGATACCTGCTGGGCAGGCCGAAATACGGACGCGAAGCCAGCCAGGCCCTCGGCCAGAAGAATACGATGTTGACGGTTTGGTTTTCCCTGGCGTTTTTCTCGCCGTTTGTCGCATTGGGTCCGACATTTTACGTGATCTACCATAACCTCTATAACGCGTTCCAATTGCTGCAGCGTGGCAAGTCGGGCCGAGCCTGCATTTCACCGACAGAATGAGGGTGCAGCCATGAACAGCGACGTACTCGGTAAGCTGAAATCCATCGTTGGCCCCAAGAGCTTCAGTGAAGATCCGGCCGATCTCGCGCCGTATGCCCAGGACTGGCGGGGAAAGTTCAAAGGGCATACGCCGCTGCTGCTGCTGCCGGCGTCCACGGCGGAGGTCTCCGCGATCCTGACGCTGTGTAACGAAAGCCGGACGCCGGTGGTGCCGCAGAGCGGCAACACCGGTCTGGTCGGATCCCAGATTCCGCTGGGTGGCGAAGTCATCCTCTGCCCATCGCGGATGAATCGCATCCGGAATATCGATGCCGTGGGTTACAGCCTCACGGCGGATGCCGGGGTGGTGCTGCAGACGGCGCAGGCGGCCGCCGACGAGCACGGACTGCTGCTGCCGATCAGTATGGCGTCGGAAGGCAGCTGTCTGCTGGGCGGCGCGATTTCGTCGAATGCAGGCGGCATGAATGTGCTGCGCTACGGCATGACGCGCGAACAGGTTCTTGGCCTCGAAGTGGTCTTGGCCGACGGCCGGGTTCTCGACATTCTCCGCACCTTGCGCAAGGACAACACGGGTTACGACCTCAAACAGTTATTCATCGGTGCTGAAGGCACACTCGGCGTGGTGACGGCCGTAGCCCTGAAATTGTTCCCGAAGTCTGTGGCGCGCGCGACGGCGCTGGTCGCCGTTCCTGACGTCGAGGCCGCCATATCGCTACTGAACCATCTGCAGGCGGCGACTGAGGGAAAGCTCAACAGTTTCGAGATCTTCTGTCGCCTCGGTCTGGAGCTGGTGGTCGCCAGCATTGCGGGTTTGTCCGATCCGCTCGGCGCGCCCTCGCCCTGGTACGTCCTCTGCGAAGCCTCTGGGTCCGATGCTGTTGGGGAGCTGCTGGAGAGCGCGCTCGGCAGCGCCCTGGAAGAAGGCCTGGCGAGCGACGCCGTGCTCGCCTCCAGCGAGGCGCAGCGCACCGCCTTGTGGAAGATCCGCGAATGCCTTTCCGAAGCCGAGAAGAACGCCGGCCCGTCGCTCAAGCACGACATTTCGGTCCCCATCCCGTTGGCGGCGGAATTCATGGCCAAGGCGACGCAGGCCCTGACGGCCGCAGTGCCCGGTTGCCGCCCGATGCCGTTTGGCCATCTGGGTGATGGCGGCGTGCACTACAACATCTTGGGACCGGCGGGTGGCGACGGCGAGGCGTTCGCGGCGCGCTCGGCGGAGGTCGCCCGCATCGTCCACGATATCGCGTTGTCCCTCGGCGGATCGTTCAGCGCCGAGCACGGGATCGGCGTGATGAAGCGCAACGACCTGTTGCACTATCGCTCGCCCGTCGAAGTGGAAGCGATGCGCATACTGAAGCGGGCGTTCGATCCCAACGGCATCCTCAATCCGGGTAAGCTCTTGACCGTTTCCTAACCGCAAATCATTGCTGGCGGCATTGCGACTTCGTGTCCATGCGACCGATGCGAAGGCCCTTTGGGACGGTATGGCGTTGCTGAAGGATGCCCGCCCCCCTATAGTCCAATGAACCTGGGGGAGCCGAGCATTGGCAGGTGTTGCGCGTGAAAGCATCGACTACGATGTCGTAATCGTAGGCGGCGGGGCGGCGGGACTTTCGGCGGCGATCAGGCTGAAGCAGTTGGCCGCGGCGCAAGGGCGCGAGGTTTCCGTCTACTTGCTGGAGAAGGGTTCTGAGATCGGGGCGCACATCCTCTCCGGGGCTGTGCTCGATCCCTCCGCGTTGGACGCGTTGATTCCAGATTGGAAGCAGATGGGCGCGCCGCTCGACACGCTCGTCGTCGAAGACCGTGTCTATTACCTGACCGAGAAAGGCGCCATCTCCTGCCCGCATATCCTATTGCCACCGTTGATGAGCAACCGCGGCATGTATGTAGCCAGCCTTTCTAGCCTCTGTCGTTGGCTGGGGCAGCAGGCCGAGGCGTTGGGGGTGGAGATCTATCCCGGCTTTGCCGCGACTGAAGTGCTGTACGGCGAAGCAGGCGAGGTGCAGGGCGTGGCGACGGGCGATCTCGGCCTTGCCAAAGACGGCAGCCGCAAGCCAGGTTTCACGCCCGGCATGGAATTGCGCGGCAAGTACACGCTATTCGCAGAAGGCGTGCGCGGCTCATCGACTGCACCGAACAGCCGATCCAACGGCCCACCCGCAAGCAGCGATGCTGGTACTCCGGCAAGAAGAAGCGCCATACCATCAAGACCGAGATCGTCGTCACGCAGAAAGGTCGCATCGTCAGCGCCTCCACCCCCGCGCCGGGACGGGTCCACGACCTTGAAGTCCGCCGCCGCGGACCGCCCTTGCCGAAAGGCGCTCATGCCTATCTCGACAGCGGCTACCAGGGCCTTCAGAAGGACGACCCTGAGGCCGAGGTTCTCTACAAGCGAACGAAAAACCGACCCCTCACGCCCGACGAGCGCCTTTACAACCATGCTCTCAGCCGCTTTCGCGTCCGCGTCGAGCACCTCTTCGCCAAGCTCAAGGCCTTCCGCATGCTGTCGGCCAGATACCGCTACCCCAGGCCCGCCTATGCCGCCAAGTTCGCCATCATCGCCGGCGTCGTTAATCTCGCCGCCGGATTTTGAACCAGCTTTCGATAACCCTCGTTGCCGCCAGATGAAAATCCATCTACTTTCGCAACATGTCTAATCATGTTTATGACGGAAATATCTATCCCGAACACACGACAATGCCTTTGACCAGGCGCCTTGATCTGCTTGCTTGCTGCCTCGAATGCGGTCCTCATTTTCGTTAACGCCCCGTCACCAAATGGCCTCTGAAACGTGCCTGCCGCCGGCACATCCAACCCGAATTGGTCACGACCGTTGGGACCTACGTTGACGGCAGAAAGACGTATGGCACGATCTTAGGCCCATGCAAGAAAGTCGACCCCATTTGCCATACACTCCGCTAGGATGTCATATTCTTGACACTAGCAGCTTGGCGTGCGCATCTTCGAGCAAACAATCACCATATTCGGGGCAGGGTGATAGCGTTGGTTGCTGAGGTGCGGTCCAAGTGGACAGGATATGTCTCGGTCGACTTGCATGAAAATCATGGTTTTGGGAGGCGACGGCTATTTGGGCTGGCCGATCGCTCTGCATTTCGCGGCACACGGCCATGCGGTCATGGCGCTGGACAATTACTTCAAGCGCAAGCTCGTCGCCAAAACGAAATCCGAACCGCTTTATCCCGTGGCCCCATTTACAAAGCGCGCGGTCGTCTTCGAGCAGTCGAGCGGCCATCGCATCGAATGTCGAACGATAGACTGTACCGATTATGACGCCTTGTCGCCGACGGTTGCGGCGTTCAAGCCGGACGTCATCGTGCATTGCGCCGAGCAGCCGTCGGCGCCCTATTCCATGATCGACCGCCACGGAGCGGCTGTGACGCTTCAGAACAACCTGATGAGCACATTTTACATCGTTTGGGCGATGCTGGAATCGGCGCCCGACGCCCACCTGATCAAGTTCGGTACGATGGGCGAATACGGCACGCCTGCCGTCGACATCGAAGAAGGCTGGCTCGACCTGGAAATCCGCGGTCGGCGCGACCGGTTTCTGTTTCCCCGGCGTCCCGGCAGCCTGTATCACACGACCAAAGTGCTCGATACGGATTTGCTGTGGTTCTATTCGCGCATCTACGGTCTGCGCGTCACCGATCTGATGCAAGGCCCGGTCTACGGCATGACCACAGACGAAATCGAACGCGACGAGCGGTTGTCCACGGCGTTTCACTATGACGACATATTCGGAACGGTCCTCAACAGGTTCATCGTCCAGGCTGTTGCCGGCGTGCCATTGACTGTTTACGGCAGCGGCGGGCAGACGCGCGGCTTCCTGAATCTGCGGGACACGCTGCAATGCGTGGCGTTGGCGGCCGACAATCCTCCGGATCGCGGAGGGTTCCGCGTCTACAACCAGTTCACCGAGCAATTCTCCGTCGAAAAGCTGGCCGACGCGGTGCGCGAAGCCGCCGCGGAGCTCGGCTTGCCCGTGACGGTCGGGGCCGTCGAAAATCCGCGCCGGGAGCTCGACCGGCATTACTACAATCCCAAGCACGACGCGCTCGCGAAGCTGGGGCTGCGTCCCCGCCTTTTGACGGCGGAGGTGCTGGTCGACATGTTGCGCATGGTCGAGCGCTACCGAGACCGTATCGACGTATCCAAAATCCATCCGCGGGTACGCTGGTAATGGCTGGACTGAAATGGCTGATCACCGGCGGGTGCGGATTCATCGGGGCTAATGTCGTCAGGCTCCTGCTGAAGGAAGGCGGTCATGCCGTTCGTATCATTGACAATTTGTCGACCGGCGCGCGGGAAACGTTGCTGGAGGTCGTGTCCCTGACGCAGACGGCGCTGCGCAATGCTGGGACCGAATGGCGCGAAGGCGTGGAACTGACGGTCGGCGATATCGCTGATGCGTCCCTGGCCGATGAGGCGGTTCTCGGCGCCGATATCGTGTTGCATCTGGCGGCCAACACCGGGGTCCAGCAATCGATCGCCGATCCGATCGCGGACTGCAAAGCCAATGTCATCGGAACTTTGAACTATCTGGAAGCGGCTCGCAAACAAGGCGTGCGGCGCGTCCTGACCGCATCGTCCGCGGCGGTCGGCGGCCAGGGCAGCACGGATTGGCCGAGCTCGCCCTACGGCGCAGGCAAGCTAGCCGGCGAAGCCTATTGCTCGGTTTATCGCAAGGCGTTCGGGCTTCTGGCGATCCCGTTGCGATTTGGCAATGTCTACGGCCCGTATTCCGACAAGAAGAGCAGCGTCGTGGCCAAGTTCATCGGGCAGATTCTGAACGGCGAGCCCATCGCGGTCCATGGCGACGGATTGCAGAGGCGCAAATTCATCCATGCCAGCGATGTCGCGCGCGCCATCCGCTTGGCGGCCGCCCTGAACGACGCGCCCGAGCGTGTTCTGGCGATTGCCGGCCCCGCCGCTGTCAACGTCAACGATCTCGTGGAAGTGCTGCGCCGACATTTCGCCGCCCGCGGTATTCTCGTGGCCGTGCGGACGACGCCAGCCCGCCTGGGCGACTGCCGCGACAGCACGCCGGACACGACCGATGCGATGGCGGCAATGGACTGGCGGCCCGAGACGGACCTGGAAGCCGGGCTCGACGACACCATCGCGTGGTTCGTGAACCGGCGGCGAACACGACCGTCTTAGCGCTTCAAATACGCTTCTGTCCCTGCAGATCGGACGGCGCGTCAGTCGATGTCGTACACCTTCTCGTCTGGATCCGCGCGCTCCGCATTGGGTGCCGCGGCCGCCGCGTGGCCGTGTGCCGATTTTTTTGCGCCGGACGCCTTCAGGATACGCTCGTACAGCTCGGCATGACGTCGTGCGACGGCTTGCGGCGAATGATGGGCCTCGACGTAGGACGACGCCCTGCGGGCATAATCGTCCTTCATCGCCCTGTCCATAGCGAGGAGGTCCTTCACCGCGCGCGTCATCGCCGGAACATCGCCCGGCTTCATGACCGGCATTCCAAACGGAGCCAATATCGCGTCGTTGTCGCCGACGGCGGTGGCCGCAATCGGCAATCCGACGGCCAGCGCCTGCAAGACGACGAGTGACGACGCCTCGGACCAGGACGGAAACAAAAGCACATCCATTTGAGTCATCAGGTACGCCGCGTCGAAGCGATAACCCAGGAACACAATGGTCTCGTCAAGGCCGAGTTGCACAATCCTGCGCCGTAAAGAATCATAGAATTCGCCATGACCCGGCGGCGCGTTGCCCACCACATAAGCGCGCAAGGCCATTCCTTCGGAGCGAAGCCGCGCCATGACCTCGACGAATTCCAGGACGCCTTTCATCTCGACGAGCCCGCCGACAAAGCCGATAACCGGAAGATCACGCCTTAGCTGTACCGTCTCGTATGCAGGCACTTCGTCCTGAGGCGGAATGGCGGGAGGTTCGATCAGGCCAAGATAACATTCCCCCATCCGCGCAAGCGCGTATTTGCGTCCCACGGTCTTGCTCGCCGCCGCCACGTAGACGTGCGGTGCCCACGCCACGCACTTCATCACCGCGGCGAACCAGCGGGGCGTCAGCGTATCGTTCCAGTGCCAGACGACGGGTTTGGCGGAAACGATCGCCGACAGGACTGGAACGAAATTGGTCACCGCGTTGACATGCAACAGATCGATGCGTTCGCGCGCGATCGTGCCTGCGATACGGCGGACTTGCGCAAACATTGTGCCGAGATGGCGAAGATTGTGAATAATCCGTCTCGGTTTGCGCAGCTGAGACAGCCTCAAGCGGACATACGGAATGTTCCACGTTCCAAGCAAGGTCTGGAATTGCAAATCACCATTGTCCGGGAAGAGAACGATCGTCTCCACCTGCCGGCTGGCCAAAATGCGCGCGACGAACGCGACACGCCAATTGGCCCCGCCGAGATGCGACCTGGAGAGACAATTCAAGACCCGCATGCTTGCCAGTCACCCACTCCCGCACACTGGCTTAGAACATTTCGCCGCAACAGAATAGGCCGCGCCGCGTGTCCGCCGCCGCAATGGCGCAGCAACCGATCACCCCGAGCGAATTGCGGCCTGACGGACAATGCCCGGCCCAGTATGACAATTCCGGCGTTGGAACGCCAACCCGTGGTCGGGTCAACGCCAGCCGTTGAGGGGTGAAGGTCAGCCACGCAAAATCGCCTGGATAAACACGCGATTGGGCCATATCCATCGCAGGAAGCTTGTCCCGACGATGACCAGCAAGACACACAGCTTGACGGCGAGCTGCATGACGTTTGAGTGGGCGCCAAACGTCGTCAGCCAAGCGGCCAGGGCCGCCAGAAACAACGCATGTCCAACGACCAAAGTGACCGGTTCCTGGACCGGCTCGATCAAACGCAGGCACGCGGCGTAGGCGAGATAGAGCAGTATCTCGGCGATCCAAACCGCCCAGCCGGCATAGGCGATATTGTAATAGCGCGCTATCAGTAACGCCAACGTCAACGACAGCACGGCACTCGGCACCGTCACCAGTGGGTTGATCCAGGTCTTGCGCAAATAGTTCACCTGGCGGGTGTGATTGGGCTGTTGTACACGAACGAACGAGGCGCAGAGCAGCGCCATGCAGATCGGTACAGCCAGAGCGTAGCGCGCGCCCCCGACGAGAAGTATCGCCTCGCGGCAGAAGAGGATCGCGCCCGCCCATAACGGCATGAGCATCGCCAGGTAAACCTCGCGGAATCCGCGCACGCGCGCGATGAAGCCTGGGGTGTCTTGCGTCCGACGCTTGAAATAGTGCGGCGCCAGCAGTTGATCGACGGCCGACGTCACCATCAGCGGCAGCGATGCGATTGAAGAGGCGAAACTGAACAGACCCGCGGCCGCGAGATTCGCAAAACTGGCGAGCGCCGGACGCAAGCCTGCTTCCCGTCCCCAAAACGCAAGTCGCGTCGGCACGAGCGGCAAGCCGTAGTGCAAACCGCGCGACACCGACCGCCAATCGATGTGCATCCGAGCAACCCCGTAGTGCCTTCGGAACAGGGTCAGATACACGGCAAGGGTCACGAGCCGCCCAGCGAGCAACGCAAACATCGCTCCCGGGACTCCCTTGTGCCAAACGAAGACGAAGACGACGCCGGCAAGGATGGCCGCGAGGGCGCCGGTCGTCGGGCCGGCCGCATAGCGGCCGGGCTGCTCCGCTGCGACGAAGATGATGGATAGAATGCCGACCGCCCGGTCGATAAAGGCGATGGCGAGGATCAAGAGCGTGAACTTGAGAATCCCCGTCTGCGGAACGTGCAACAGCGGCGCCGTGTAATAGAACGCGATACCAATGGGCGGCAGCATCGCTATGCAGATCGCACTGGCGCCCAGTAGCATGGATTGCAGATAGGCGCGCGTCGCATCCTGATCGCCGAGCCGGTCGTAATAGTCGCGCAGCACTGCTTGCGGAACCCCGAGGTCGAGCAAGATTCCTAGCAGCGAAATCAGCACGACCATGATGCCGAACCGGCCGTACTGTCCGACCGAAAATGCCGCGACGAAGGACAGCTTCAATCCCGAATTCATCATGCGGGGAAGGAAGTTGGACATCCCGTAAAGCGCCGTGGCGGCGAGCCGTTTGCTGCCGCCGAAAAAGCGGCGTATCAGAGTTGAAACGGCGTTTGCGGGCACAGTTGTCTCTCCTGCCCGTCACTACGGGAAGCGCACAATGATCCAGGTCTAAAGGCCGGACAAGCGTCAGGAAACCGTCCAATTGCCGGTGTTTCTTTCGTATGGCAGCGGTTGGCAGAGGTCGGCGGCCTGCTCCATAAGGGAGCTTTGGGGACTTAATGGTTCCGGATTTCGTCATTGCTGGTGCGCCCAAATGCGACACGACGGCGCTCTATACCTATCTGTTGAGTTATCCTTCCATCTGCATGTCCGATCCGAAAGAGACCAATTTCTTCGACACGGATATCAAGCGTCTACTGCGTTGGCCAGCCACCGCAAGCGACTACGAAGCCTGTTTTACACATAGACGTGCCGGTCAGATCACCGGCGAGGCGACGGCGAGATACCTCTTCTCCCGCGAGGCGATTCCAACCATCATGGCCAAGTGCGCGATGCTCGGCGCTCCTCGGACGAACGCTGGACGCGTGGAAGGATTGGTCACTATAAGGCCGCTGTCCGCCGCGCGGTTCGCAAGGATTGTGCAGCTATTGCGCTTCGTGGAATGATGCGGCCATGCATGTCCAAACCGTGCCGTCGACTGCTTCGGACCTCGTGGCACGAAAGCGACGCAGGGGCCGGCCGCTGGCGATTTGGCTACTCCTTCCGCGGCTGTCCATTGGCGGCGTTCCGCGCATGGCGATCAACCTGATCGCGCCGATGCGCGATCTCGGGTTCGACTTCTCGATCGTCGCGCAACGCGCCGGCGGCGAGCTTTGGGACCGTTTACCTGAAGGCACCTCGGCATTTTGCCTCGGCGCGCGCTCGCGCCCGGCTGCCATCCTCGCGCTTGCAAGGTTATTCCGCGATCGGCCGCCCGACGTCTTGATGAGCTCCAGTGCCGAAGCGGCGTGTGCGCTGCTGGCGCGGCAGATTGCACGGGCGCCGACGCGTATCGTCCTGCGTCAACACGGCCCGTTCGACCGCGATGTCTGCCCGCCTTTTCGGGCGGCAAAACGGGTGGTCTATCGCACGCTGTTGTCGCGTTCGGATGCCTTCGTTGCCGTTTCCGAAGGCGTTGCCGACGATATGGCCCAGTATTTCGCGCTCGAGCGTTCTGCCGTCACCGTGATCTACAATCCGGCGGTGACGGCCGATGCCGCCGAGTTGGCCAAAGAACCCATCGATCATCCCTTTTTCGTGGAGCAAACCTCTCCGATCTTTGTCGGCGTCGGAAGGCTCGTCGGGCAGAAGGACTTCGCCACGCTCATTGCCGCATTCGCCGCCTATAGGCAGCATACGCCCAGCCGCCTTGCGATCATCGGCGACGGACCGTTACGCGGCGCGCTGGAAGAGTAAGCGCGTATGCTCGGCGTCGCCAAAGACGTGGCGTTTCTCGGCGCGGTGCTAAATCCACTTCCCTACATCAAACGCGCAACGGCCTTGGTCAATACTGCGAACTATGCCGGCTGGGAGAACGTGCTAGCCGAGGCTTTGGCCGTCGGCACTCCGGCTATTGCCACCGACTGCGATTTCGGCCCGCGTGAAATTCTCGCTGGTGGCGAATTCGGCACCCTTGCCCCGCCCGGCGATGTGGACGCGATCGCTCAAGCATTGGCTCGATTGGTGGATTGCGATCCCGCCACCGCAGCGGCCGAGCGGACGCGCGGCCGGCAACGTGCCCAGGATTTCACCGCGGAAAAAAGCGCGCGCCGCTACGCGGACCTAATCGAAGGGATAATGGTTCGTGGCAAAGTCTAGCGCGATTCCGATTTGCTTCGTCATCGGGCGCTGGGAGACTGGCGGTATCCAACGCAATCTCGTCAACTTGGTGCCGGAATTGCGGCGCCTCGGTTTCGAGCCGTTCGTTGCGGTCGCCCGTGGGATCGCCAAGGACGATCCGTTTCCCACCAACGAACTGAAGATCGTCGAGCTTGGGGCGTCGGGTCATGCGAGCCTGACGCATCGCCTCGCCAGACTGTTTTCCGAACGGCGCCCCGTGGTTGCCCTTGTCAGCGGCAGCGACACGGTTGCCGCTCTCATCGCCCGCCGCTTGGCGTCGTCGCCGCCGCGGGTCGTCTTCCGGCAGCATAACCATTTCCGAGCGAGTCTGCGCAAACGGTTTGTCGGTGCAAAGCTCGCCGTGTACGCCGTATTACTGCCCCGCGCGGATGCGGTGGTCGCCGTATCCGAGGGCGTCGCCGATGACTTGAATCGAACGCTGGGATTGCCGCGCGAACGGATCGAGGTGATCTACAATCCCATTGTCCCGAAGAATTTGGCCACGCTGGTTGACGAGCCGGTGACGCATCCCTTTTTCGTGGAGCGAACCTCTCCGACCTTTGTCGGCGTCGGAAGGCTCGTCGAGCAAAAGGATTTTGCCACGCTCATTGCCGGCTTTGCGGCCTATCGGCGGCGCGCGGAAGGCCGCCTGGTGTTCGTCGGCGATGGCCCCAAGCGCGAAGAATTGGCCGCACAGGCCGCCGGGCTGGGGATTGCGAACGATGTCGCCTTCGTCGGATTCGACACCAATCCGTATCGCTACATGGCGCGGGCCACGTGCGTCGTTGTTACGTCGGCCTGGGAAGGCTTTTGCAACGTGATCGCCGAGGCCTTGGCCGTGGGAGCGCCCGTCGTCAGACCAATTGCAACTATGGCCCGCGCGAGATTCTCGAATGCGGGAAGCACGGCGCGCTGGTTCCGGTCGGCGATGTCATCTCGCTTGCCGAGGCGATGCTCGCCGTTGCAACCCGGGCTCGGCCGATGGTCGAAGCGTTTCGCCTCCAAGGGTTTCAGCGGGCGCAGGCGTTCGCGGTTGAACCTATCGCGGCGCGCTATGCGGAGCTGCTCGACAGGCTGGCGTCCTCGTCGGGGGCCGGCGCCCGGTAGCGTTCCAGAAAGCCACCGGCGAAAGCGTTCAACGCCTTATCGCCGATCGCTTGGCGCAGACCTGCCATGAGGTTCTGGTAGAAGGTCAAATTGTGCCAGGTGAGCAACATGGAGGCGATGATCTCGTTCGCCTTCACTGCATGGTGCAGATAGGCACGGCTGAACTGGCGGCAGGCGGGGCAGCGGCATTGGAGATCGAGCGGCGCATCGTCTTCGGCATGGCGTGCGTTGCGCAGGTTGAGCGTACCGTCCCAGGTGAAGGCCTGGCCGTTGCGGCCAGAGCGGGTCGGCAGCACGCAATCGAACATGTCGATACCGCGCAGCACCGCACCCACGATGTCGTTGGGCTTTCCCACGCCCATAAGATAGCGTGGGCGGTCCGCGGGCAGAAGCGGAACCGTCGCCTCCAGCGTCTCGAACATCGCGGACTGCCCCTCGCCCACCGCGAGCCCGCCGACCGCATAACCGTCGAAGCCGATTTTCATCAATTCGTGTACGGAGCGCTCGCGCAGATGCGGAAACACCCCGCCCTGCACGATGCCGAAGCAGGCGCGATCCGGCTGCTCGCCGAAGGCCGCTTTCGAGCGCTTGGCCCAGCGCATCGACAAGGCCAGCGATTGCTCGATCTCTGCCGCGCTGGCGCCATAGGCCGGGCACTCGTCGAGCACCATCTGGATGTCGGAGCCGAGCAGGCGCTGGATCTCCATCGCGCGTTCGGGCGAAAGGAACTCCGCGGCCCCGTCGATATGGGATTGGAAGCGCACGCCCTCTTCGCTGATCTTGCGCAGTTTGGACAGCGACATCACCTGGAAGCCGCCGGAGTCGGTGAGGATCGGCCACTCCCAGCCCATGAACCGGTGCAGGCCGCCGAGCCGGGCGATGCGCTCAGCGCCGGGCCGCAGCATCAGATGATAAGTATTGCCGAGGATGATATCCGCGCCGGTCTCGCGCACGCTGTCGGGAAGCATGGCCTTGACGCTTCCCGCGGTCCCCACCGGCATGAAGGCGGGCGTGCGGATGTCGCCGCGCGACGTGTGGATCACGCCGGTGCGTGCCGCGCCGTCCGTCGCAGTCGCTTCGAAGCGAATTTCACTCATGGCTGCCGCCGGAATAGCAGGCAAGCGTCGCCGTAGGAATAGAAGCGGTAACGTTCGCGGATTGCCTCGGCATAGGCGGCCTTCATCGTTTCGATCCCGCAAAAGGCGCAGACCAGCATGAACAGGGTCGAACGCGGCAGATGGAAATTGGTGAGCAGCACCTCGGCCGTCTTGAAGCGATAGCCGGGCGTGATGAAGATATCCGTCTCGCCTTCGAAGGCTTCGAGCGTGCCGTCGGGCCGCGCCAGAGGACTTCAGCCTTCAGAGTACGGCCAAGCAGAACCGTATCTCCTTGGCGAAGCTTGCGCGCCGGTTTGGTTAATGCGAAAAAACGATCTTCTCCGCGCCTCATGCAGAGCAAGAGTTCGACTTTCGGCTCCGTCGCAACTTTACCGAGACGGCCAATCCTCTTTCCCTTCAAGCGCGGGGCAGTGACTTTAGAATCATTTATGATGGCCGTGTCAACTTGCCGCAAGTGCTGTAACAAGTCGGTCAGGTGGGCTAGCACAGCCTAACCTTCAACCGATAGCTTTGCTGCACGACGAGGACGCGCCGGTCGGAGGGCCATGCAACTGCTCGGCAACTCAAAATCGAAGTGGCCGACGTTCATGCGCAGATTGTTAGTCTTACAGGTAGCCCATTGAAATTAAAATAATAATTCTATGGCTTCGGCTTACATTTATTGAGTGGTCATTGTCATATTCCTGTGGCATGTTTCTATCAGGTGTTGTACCTGGCATATGGGAAAGTGATGCAGAAAAGGGGAGAAGCGAACAAGGGAAAAACACTATACCCAATTGGTTTTTATCCAGGTGATTGGGCTACTGGGGGTATCTAAGAAATGGGTCAAGAGAATTCAGTAGCGGTAACCGAACGTGAGGGGAAGTTACGATTTTCGAGTGCCTATTTGAACCGGTACCGCTACTGGATAACGGTTCTCATCTTGGCTTCAGCCGACATCTGCGCGTTCGTTGCGGCTTACTGCCTGTTTCGCTGGGGACACGGCGTAACCAGACTGGCTCTCGGAGCCGAATTGACGATCAAGCAAGCACCTTTTGAGGTCTACTGCATCCTGGTAACGCTCTTTATCGTCATCCGCTACATCTACGGCGACTACGCCCGCCGTCAGCTTTTTTGGGATAGCGCCCGGGCGACGACCTCGGCGTTGATTATCACCGCTATCCCCAGCTTCATCCTCTTGGCGATCATGCCAGAGCAGTTTTCGGCGATTGCGGTGGCCGGTAGTTGGATCTTTCTGATCTTCGCTATTCCCAGCTTCCGGCAGCTGGCGCGCCTCGGGATGTACTATGCCGGCGTCTGGAACATTCCGACGGCAATCATCGCGAGCGGCTCGCGCGCCAATGCGGTCTACAAGGCGCTGTTCAATACGCTTTCGCTCGGCTACGACGTGCGTTGGCTGGTGATCGACGGCTACGATAAGGATCAGCCCAGCGACATCGCGCATCTAAAGTGCTCCTTCCTGAATGACGTCGACGACATCGTCGAGAACATCCAGCGTAGCGGCTGCGAGAATGTGGTAATTGCCATCGACGACATGCAATCGCCGACCTTCGCGCATTTGATCCAGCGGTTGATCGAGGCGAACGTATCAGTATCGTTCGTCCCCTCTTTCCTGCGGCTACCGTTGGGGTGCGTGTCGACGAGCTATTTCTTTGGCCGCGACGTACTGTTGTTCCAGGTCAGCAACAATCTGCGACGCTTTCCCTACCGTTTCATAAAGCGCGCCTTCGATATCGTCGGATCGTTGGCTTTGCTGGTGCTGTTCTCGCCGTTCTTCGTCCTGATCGCCATCTCGATCAGACGCCACGATGGCGGCCCGGTGATCTACCGTCAGAAGCGTTCCGGCCGCGACGGCGAGCCGTTCTTCTGTCTGAAGTTCCGCACGATGGCGATCGATGCCGACGAGCGGCTTTACCGCTGGCGCCAGGAGAACCCCGAGCTTTATCAGCAATATCTCAAAACCTATAAGCTGGTCGACGATCCGCGCATTACCCAGCCGGGCAAATGGCTGCGCAGGACCAGCCTCGATGAACTGCCTCAGCTCGTGAATGTCCTGCGCGGTGAGATGAGCCTGGTTGGACCGCGGCCAGTCGTCGAACGCGAATTGATAGAGTTCTACGGCCCCGCGGCACAGCTCTATAAGCGCGTACGGCCGGGTCTCACCGGTCTTTGGCAGGTCAGTGGGCGCAGCGACACGAGCTACGAGGAGCGCGTTACGTATGACGAGTGGTATATCCTAAACTGGTCATTCTGGTACGATATCGTCATTGTGCTACAGACCGCTTGGATCATAATTTCGCGCAAAGGCGCTTATTGAACGCCTTCCGGCAATTCTTTGCGCTTACGCCTCGTGCCGCCCGTCCCCACCGGCATGAAGGCGGGCGTGCGGATGTCGCCGCGCGACGTGTGGATCACGCCGGTGCGTGCCGCGCCGTCCGTCGCAGTCGCTTCGAAGCGAATTTCACTCATGGCTGCCGCCGGAATAGCAGGCAAGCGTCGCCGTAGGAATAGAAGCGGTAACGTTCGCGGATCGCCTCGGCATAGGCTGCCTTCATCGTCTCGATCCCGCAAAAGGCGCAGACCAGCATGAACAGGGTCGAACGCGGCAGATGGAAATTGGTGAGCAGCACTTCGGCCGTCTTGAAGCGATAGCCGGGGGTGATGAAGAGATCCGTCTCGCCTTCGAAGGCTTCGAGCGTGCCGTCGGGCCGCGCCGCGCTTTCCAGCGTGCGCAGCGTCGTCGTGCCCACCGCCACGATGCGCCCGCCGGCGGCGCGTGCCGCGTTGAGCCTTGCTGCGGTCTCGGCCGTGAGGATGGCCCGCTCGGCGTGCATCTTGTGAGCGCCAGTGTCGGAGGCGGTCACCGGCAGGAAGGTTCCCGGCCCCACGTGCAGCGTCAGGTTTTCCAGCGCTACGCCGCGCGCAGCCAGCGATGCGAGAAGTTCAGGGGTGAAATGCAGCCCGGCGGTCGGCGCGGCCACCGAGCCCTTTTCGTGCGCGAAGATGGTCTGATAATCATCGTCGTCCCGCGCGTCCGCCGGCCGCTGGCGGGCGATATAAGGCGGCAGCGGCATTTCCCCTTCCGCCGCGATGGCCGCGTCCAACGCCGCCCCAGATCGCTCAAAACGCAGTTCGACCTCGCCCGCCTCACCGCGTCCGACAACTTCGGCCTTCAGCGTCCGGCCGAGGAAAAGCTTGTCTCCCGGCCGGACCTTCCTGGCAGGCCGGCACAGAGCAAGAAACCGAACGGGATCCAGACGTCGGCAAAGCAGGATCTCGATCTTCGGCTCGGCCGCTGCCAAGGTCGATCCGCGAAGGCGTTTGCCCGCCAATCGCGCTGCGATCACCTTTGAGTCATTAATGACGACGGCGTCACTTTTATGCAAATAATCCGCCAAATCCATCATGCGGGCATGCACGAGCTTGGCTCCCGGTCGAACCACCAAGAGGCGCGCCGCGTGACGCGGCTTGGCCGGGCGCAAGGCAATGAATTCGTTCGGCAATTCAAAATCGAAGAGAGCGGTTTCCATAGGCGTTTATCAGCTTCGCCGGGCGTGAACTTGGTCGGTGATGGGGTCTTCCACGGGACGGCTAGGTTGTCGCAATCGGGGTCAATACTACCAAGCTGGGTGCACTGTCATGGCCACGGTGGCGCGAGGTCGAGTTCTGGGGTCAAAGGGACGGCGACCCCCGCTGTTCTTCTCGCGCGATTTGGCCCATGGAGTCGCGGCTCCGTCTCTTGCCTTGTCGGACTCGTCATCCCTTGCGCGATGGGCTCCCCGAGGTGGATGGACTCTATGGACGGCAAACTTAGGAGCAGGGAATGTCGAGTGCGTGGAAAATCCTTGGGTGTCGCGAACTGTTGAGCGTGGGCCGCCGCCTGCGGGTGTTCGTCGAACATGTTCGTCTGCCCGATGGCCGCGAGATTGAAGACTATCTGCAGTTCGTCACGCCCGCCGTGGTGGCCATCGTTGCGCGGACGCAAGACGGCCAGTTCGTCTGCGAGCGCCACTATAAGCACGGCGCCAAGAGAATCATCCTGACCCTTCCCGCGGGCGGCGTAGAGCCCAATGAAGACCCGCTTGCAGCGGCGCAACGCGAACTCTTGGAGGAAACGGGCTACGCGACGCAGAACTGGCAATTTCTGGGCAGCGGAGTCCTTCATGCCAATGCCGGCGGCGGACCGGTCCACAGCTTCCTCGCCACCGACTGCCGCGCGGTGGCAAAGCCCTACTCGGGAGACCTGGAAGAGATCTCGATCGAGCTTAAGTCGTCCGCGGACGTGCTGAGCGCGTTGAGCACGGGCGAGATGCCGCTCGTCTTGGACCTCGCGGCCCTGATGCGCGCATTCCTCGTTCTTGGCGTTCTTGTCCAGTCCTAAAGAACAACCGCTTGCGTCGTGACTCTTCCGCCCTGCTTCGCCGACCCTCGACTTGCCTTTGATTATTCACCGTGAATAATGCCGCTATGGTTGGCGCCAATATCGTCGCTTATGATTGCGCGTTGTCGGAGGAACTGTCGTTAACAGGCGCCATGACGGCGATGGTCCTCGGGTTTGGCGCGGCGCCGCCGCAAAAAATAGAAAAAGACCTGGCGGTTTATGCGATTCACCGGCATGGCGTCGGGCCGCTGCTGTGGTCCGCCGTACGCACCGGCACCCTTGTCGCAAGTTCGGAAGCGCGCACGCTCTTGCAAGAGAGCCATCAGAAAACCGCCTTCACCCAAGCGCGGGTGCAGCTGTTTCTTAAGCAGATATCCGTGCGCCTCGACGAGGCCCGCATCCCTTGGATGGTGTTGAAAGGCTGGCCGCAGGCGCGGCAGCTTTACCCCGATCCGGTCTGGCGCCCTTCGGGCGACATCGATCTGTTGGTCGATCCCCGCGATTATCAGCGCGCTGTCCTGCTGTTCGAGGGCTTGGGGTTTGTTTCTACGGACGTGCCGGCCGGCGACGGCCTGTTGCGGAAGGTGCTGCTCCCGCTCTTCCGCGATGTGACTCTTGCAGGCTCCAAGATGGCGCCGTTGCGCATCGAGCTTCATCAGAGACCTCTGTATTCGACGGGGCGACTTTCGAAGGCCTGTCGCCTGACAGTCGATCCGAAGGGCGGTCCCTTTCCCGCGCCGGCGCTGGGAGCCGATCTCGGCTTCTATCTGTTCGTACACGGAGCGCTCTGCCGTTGGGCGCGGCTCAAATGGCTGAACGACTGGGCGTTGCTGCTCGCCAAGATCGACGACGGCGAGAAAGAGAAAATGGCCGCAACGTGCGCGGCGGTGCGCGTCGAGGCTTCGTTTGCCGCAAGCCTGGTGCTGTTGCGGGAAATATTCCCGGCCGTGCCGCTTGGATCCCTGGCGCAATGGCTCGCTTCCTACGACGGGGCTGAAAAGGTCAAGCGGCGCCTTGCCAACTACGTGCGCACGTTGAACTTGCGTGACACCAGAAACGCCACGCCGATGGACGGCGGAGTCATTTCGTTTTCGTGTAAGCTGTTATTTCACGAAGCGTTTTGGGATCGCGTCCGATTGGCCGTGTTGGCGCCGGGGGCCTCACTTCTACGACGCGGAACGAAAAAGCGCGCCACCGCTAGAAGAAGTTCCGCAGACCGCTGATGTCCTGCAAAGCTGGCGAGCCCGCCGGGGATCGAACCCGGGACCCTTTGATTAAAAGTCAAATGCTCTACCCCTGAGCTACGGGCTCGCTCGGCGCGGGCGGACCATATGGGCAGGAGCCTGCCGGGTCAATCGGCCGCTGGCGTTATTGTCTGTGCACTGGCGCGATGGAAATTAGGCCACGCTTTCCAGCACCGCCTCGACGATGCGGTCCTGCGTCGGCGCATCGAGATAGGGATGCATCGGCAGGGCAACCACCATCTTGCTGATCTTCTCGCTCACCGGCGTCGGCGCCGAGGGATAGCGCGCATAGCCCTTCTGCTGCGACAGCGGGGTCGGATAATAGACGGCGGTCGGAATGCCCTTGGCCTTGAGGTCGGCCTGCAGCTTGGCGCGGTCGGGGACCTGGATGACGTACTGCGCCCAGGTCGATTTGGCGCCGTCGATCACCGCCGGCACGCGGACGCGGTTCGATTTTCCGAGCAGCTCGCCATAGCGCCGCGCCACCGCCTCGCGCAGCTCGATCTCCTCGGGAAAGAGCTTCAGTTTCTCGAGCAGGATCGCGGCCTGGATGGTGTCGAGGCGCGAATTCATCCCGATACGGACGTTCTCGTAGCGGTCAACGCCCTGGCCGTGGTTGCGCAGCGACTTGAGCAGCTCGGCCAGCGCGGCGTCGTCGGTGAACATCGCCCCGCCGTCGCCGTAGCAGCCGAGCGGCTTGGCCGGAAAGAAGCTGGTCGCCGCCGCCTCGCCGATCGAACCGGTCACGCGCCCGCGATAGACCGCGCCGAAGGCCTGCGCGGTGTCACACAGCATCTTCAGGCCGTTGCGTCGCGCGATGGGCTCGAGCGCGCGATAATCCGCAGGCTGGCCGAACAGGTCGACCGGCATCACCGCGCGCGGCTTGAGGCGGCCTTCGCGCTTGACCAATGCGATGGCGGCTTCGAGGCTGGCCGGATCGATGTTGTAAGTGTCCTCGAACACATCGACGAACACCGGTTCGGCACCGGCCAGCGCCACCACTTCGGCGGAAGCCGCGAAGGTGAAGGCCGGCACGAACACGGCGTCGCCCGGGCCGATCTCCCAGGCCATCAGCACCAGGAGCAGCGCGTCGGTGCCGTTGGCGCAGGCCACCACGTGCTTGACGCCGGAAAATTCGCTCAGCCGTTCCTCGAAGGCCGCGACTTCGGGGCCCAGGATCCACTGGCCGCCGGCGACGGCCGCGGCGATGGCTTTGTCGAGGGATTCGCCCATGCGGCGACGCTGGGCCTGAAGATCGATGAAGGGGATGGACACGAAGCCTCACTCCACGAACGCCCAAGCCTTCTAGTCGCGGGCCTTGGCGCCCACAATGCGCATAGCGGCGCACGGGGCACACATAATGTTGCCGATTGCGTCAGCCGCGGTAACCATGAAGGCGCCGGCGGCGCGGCCTGATCCGATGCGCTACTTCGCGTCGGCCAAGAGCCGCATTCTGACGATCTTGTCGGGCGCGCCGCGGACGACGCCGCTGTCGCCGTCGCCCTTCTTGATCGCGTCGACGTGTTCCATGCCCTCGATCACGCGGCCCCACACCGTGTACTGACGGTCGAGCCAGGGCGCGTCATCGAGGCAGATGAAGAACTGGCTGTTGGCGCTGTCGGGATCGGAGGTGCGCGCCATCGAGCAGGTGCCGCGGCGATGCTTTTCCGCCGAGAATTCGCTCTTGAGGTCGGGCAAGTCCGAGCCGCCCGTGCCGGTGCCGGTGGGATCGCCGGTCTGCGCCATGAAGCCTTCGATCACACGATGGAAGACGACGCCGTCGTAGAAACCGCTCTGCGCCAGCTCTCTGATCCGCGCCACATGAGCGGGCGCCAGCTCGGGGCGCAGTTCGATCAGCGCGCGTCCCGATTTCAATTCCAGCACCAGCGTGTTTTCGTCGTTCATGGCTTTCCCCCCAATTGTTTGCAGCGTTTCGTCAGCAGCTTGGCCACCTGCGGGCTGGTGAAGGCCGAAACGTCCCCGCCGAGCATGGCGATTTCCTTCACCAACCGCGACGCGATGGCCTGATGGCGCGGATCGGCCATCAGGAACACCGTCTCGATGTCGGGATTGAGCCGCTGGTTCATGCCCACCATCTGGAACTCGTATTCGAAATCCGACACCGCGCGCAGCCCGCGCACGATCATGCAGGCGCCGACCTGTTGGGCGAATTCGATCAACAGCTCGTCGAAGGAGACGACCTCGATCGTGGCGTGGCCGTTGCCGGAAAGCCGCTTGGTTTCGCGGCGGATCATCCGCGCGCGCTCGTCCTGGCTGAACAGCGGCGATTTCCCCGGATTGGCCGCCACGCCGATGACCAGATGATCGACCAGCTTGACCGCCCGTTCGACGATGTCGATATGGCCGAGCGTCGGCGGGTCGAAGGTCCCCGGATACAATGCGATGCGTCTCTTGGGCATGATCAGGCTCCTTCGCCCGAAACGTCGGCGATGCGCTCGACCGAGACCACGCGTTCGTTCTCTTCGAGCCGGAACACCACCACGCCTTGTGCCGCGCGGCCTTGCACCGAAATGCCGCCGACCGGCACGCGGATGGTCTGTCCGGCATTGCTGATCAGCATCAGATCGTCGGAGGCTTCCACCGGAAACGCCGCGATGATGGCCGAGTTCTTCCGCCCCATGCCCATCGCCACGATGCCGGAGCCGCCGCGGCCGGTGACGCGGTATTCGTAGGAGCTCGAGCGCTTGCCGAAGCCGTTTTCCGATACCGCCAGGATGAACTGCTCGCGCGCGCCAAGTTCGGCATAGCGCTCCTGCGTCAGCGTCGCCTCTTCGCCGTTCTCTTCGGTCTCGTCGATCTCTTCGGCCGGCGCTTCTTCCTCGCCGGCGGCGCGGCGCGCGGCCGAGGCCTGCTTGAGATAAGCGCGCGCTTCCGCCGTGGTGGCATCGGAATGATGCAATAGGCTGAGGCTCACCACTTCGTCGCCGCCTTCTTTGCCGGCCTTGGCGAGCTTGATGCCGCGCACCCCGGTGGAATCGCGGCCCTTGAAGACGCGCACGTCGGTGAGCGCGAAGCGGATGCACTTGCCCGAGCGGGTGGTGAGCAGCACGTCGTCGCGATCGGTGCAGGTCACCACGCCGACGATGCCGTCGCCGGGGGCGAGCTTCATCGCGATCTTGCCGGATTTGTTGATGGTGATGAAATCGGATAACTCGTTGCGCCGCACGTCGCCCGATTTGGTGGCGAAGACGACGTTGAGCTTTTCCCACTGTGCCTCTTCTTCGGGCAAGGGCAGGATGGTGGTGATGCGCTCGCCTTGGCTGAGCGGCAACAGGTTCACCATCGCCTTGCCGCGGCCGGCAATGCGCGCCTCGGGCAGCCGCCAGACCTTCAGCTTGTAGGCCATGCCGGTGGAGGAGAAGAACACCAGCGGCGCATGCGTCGAGGCGACGAACAGCGAGGTGACGAAGTCCTCTTCACGCGTCGCCATGCCGGCGCGGCCCTTGCCGCCGCGGCCTTGCACGCGGTATTCGGCGATCGGCGTGCGCTTGATGTAGCCCGCATGGGTGACCGTGATCGCCACTTCCTCGCGCTCGATCAGCGCCTCGTCTTCGATCTCCACTTCGGCATCGACCAGTTCGGTAAGCCGCGGCGTGGCGAACTCCGCCTTCAATGCCGCAAGCTCCTCTTTGACGATAGTAAGCACGCGCGGGCGCGACGACAGAATGTCGAGATAGTCCTTGATGGCGACGCCCAGCGTCTTCACCTCGTCGGCGATTTCGTCGCGGCCGAGCGCGGTCAGCCGCTGCAGGCGCAGCTCGAGGATCGCTTTCGCCTGTTCCTCGGTCAGGCGGATGGTGCCGTCGGCGGTGATGGCGTTGCGCGGATCGGCGATCAGCGCCACCAGCGGGCCGAAATCCTTCGCCGGCCAGTCGCGCGCCATCAGCCGCTCGCGCGCGGTGTTGGCGTCCGGCGCGGCGCGGATCAGCGCGATCACTTCGTCGATGTTCGCCACCGCGACGGCGAGACCCGCCAAGATGTGGGCGCGGTCTCGCGCCTTGGCGAGCTCGAAGCGGGTGCGGCGCGTCACCACTTCTTCGCGGAAAGCGGTGAAGCAGGCGATCAGCTCCTTCAGATTCATCAATTGCGGCCGGCCGTCGTTGAGCGCCAGCATGTTGACGCCGAAGCTGGTCTGCAATTCGGAGAAGCGGTAGAGCTGATTCAGCACCACGTCGGCCGAGGCGTCGCGGCGCAATTCGATCACCACGCGCATGCCGTGGCGGTCGCTTTCGTCGCGGATGTCGGCGATGCCTTCGATGCGCTTTTCGCGCACCATTTCGGCGATCTTCTCCTGCATGCGCGCCTTGTTTACCTGATAGGGAATCTCGGTGACGATGATCGCTTCTCGGTCCTTGCGGATTTCCTCGACGTGGCAGCGCGCGCGCATCAGGATCGAGCCGCGCCCGCGCGCCAAGGCGCCGCGCGCCGCCTGCTTGCCGATGATCAGCGCGCCGGTCGGAAAATCCGGGCCCGGCACGATCTCGGTCAGCGCCTCGAGATTGAGCGAGGGATCGTCGATGAAGGCAAGGCACGCGTCGATCACCTCGCCGAGATTGTGCGGCGGCACGTTGGTCGCCATGCCCACGGCGATGCCGCCCGCGCCGTTGACCAACAGGTTGGGAAAGCGTGCCGGCAGCACCACCGGTTCCTTGGCAGAGCTGTCGTAATTGTCCTGAAACTCGACCGTGTCCTGTTCGATGTCGTCGGTCAGCGCATGGGCGATCTTGGCTCGGCGGCATTCGGTGTAGCGCATCGCCGCCGGCGGATCGCCGTCGATGGAGCCGAAATTGCCCTGGCCGTCCACCAGCGGCGCACGCATGGAAAAACTCTGCGCCATACGCACCAAGGCGTCGTAGATCGACTGGTCGCCATGGGGGTGGTACTTGCCCATGACGTCGCCGACGATGAGGGCGCATTTGCGGTACGGTTTGTTCCAATCGCGCCCATTCTCGTGCATCGAATAGAGGATGCGCCGGTGCACCGGCTTGAGCCCGTCGCGCGCGTCGGGGATGGCGCGCGACACGATCACGCTCATCGCATAATCGAGGTAGGAGCGCTTGAGCTCGTCTTCGATGGCGATGGGATCGATGGAACCCGAAGAGAGGGGCGCGGGTGGTGGTGTATCGCTCAAACTGCGGTCCTTAGCGGAACGGTCGGATTGGCGGGTAAACGCCGCAAAAATCTAGCATTTCGGCAAGCGATTCGCCTAGCGAAAGATGGTCGGCAACCTCGCCGGGAAGGCTTGCCAAGCCCTTGGAATCGGGCCGCTAACGCCGCTTGCAGCACCCATGCGCTCTGACATACTCGGGACCTATTTGCCGAAAGGACTTAAAGGCATGTTTGCTTTGATCGGTTGGGGTTTGGACGCCGTCATCATCGTGATGCTGTTCTCCGTCATGTCGAAGGTCGAGGAAATCTCCCGCCGCCTGGCGCGGCTGCAAGCGGCGGCCCAGAGCACGCCGGAGACTCCGCCGGACGCAACGCCGCAATAGAAGTCAATCAAGGTCCAGCGGCAGCTTGCCTTCGGCGCGATGCGCCCGGCTGGCACGCGCGAAGTCGCGGCTGGCGAAGCCCGCAGCCGGCGCCAACTCAGAACGGAATCTCGTCGTCCATTTCGCCGCGGTCGAAGCTTTGCGGCGCTTCCGAGGCGCCCGAAGCCCGCGCCCCGCCGCCCTCACCGCGCGCATCGAGCATCACCAACTCGCCGCGGAAACGGTTGAGCACGATCTCGGTCGAGTATTTCTCCTGGCCGTCCTTGTCGGTCCATTTGCGGGTGGCGAGCTGGCCCTCGAGATAGACTTTCGAGCCCTTGCGCAGATATTGCTCGGCCACCTTGGCGAGATTCTCGTTGAAGATCACCACCCGGTGCCATTCGGTGCGCTCCTTGCGCTCGCCCGAAGCCTTGTCCTTCCAACTCTCGGAGGTGGCGACCGACAGGTTGACCACCGGATCGCCCGAGGTCATGCGGCGCACCTCCGGATCGCGGCCCAGATTGCCCACCAGGATCACCTTGTTGACGCTGCCTGCCATGCCGACCTCCGCTTTATCTTGCTGCGACGTTAGTCGCGCTTGCCCGCCCACGCCACCAAGGAAACCGCGTCTCCTGTGGACAGGCCGGCTGGCTCCACGGCCAGTATGTTCGCATTTTGTTCTAGTCGACGCAAGACCCGTTTTGAACCGCCGTTCCGTCTCAGCGAAAAACGCCGGCGGTGATCATCGCTTTGGCCGCAAAGAGAGAACCCTCTTTCGTAAGATGGGCCTTGTCGAACGCCATCGGAGCGCCGTCCGATACCGTCTCACGGCAGCCCGCGTCGTCACACAGCATGCGATACACGGACACATAGGGAATCCCGTTCTGGCCGGCCAAATCGGACATTTTCTGATCCAGCACCGCGAGGGAGCGGACGAGATGCCGTTGTGGCAATTCCGGATCGTGATCAATGATCGCGCTGGCCAGAAGGTGCGGCAGGTTGATGTCGTATTCCGGCGTAGGTCCTACAAGGATGACCGGCAGGTGATGCGCTTTCCACCACCCCATTGTCCGCGCCAATTGCGGAAGGTCTTCCGTACGCCAGTGCGCGGACACCAGGATGCCCGTCAAGCCGTGGGTCGACAGAACATAATTGTAGGCATAAGCCATGAGGAGGGTGCATCTGCGCTCGCCCTTTGCGCCGAGCAAAGGCAAGCAGCCCGAAGCCGTCGCCTGCAGGACATGGGCGCCGCGTAATTCCGAGTTCAACCCATACCAGAACTCGGCGGCGTGGCTGTCACCGAGCAGTAGATAGTTGTTCCCGGGCTTGCGTTGCAGGCACTGCGAACGGTTGAAATCCTCGTAGTGGTACTTCGACATGATGAAGCACACGCCGTCCCGATAATAGGGTTTGGTATCGTAATCGAGATAGCTCGCAATCTTCATGACAACCGGCGGGAACCGGTTGGGGAAACCGTCGAAAGCCACAAAAAGAGTTCCGGCAAAGGCTACGACCAGCGCGGAGCTGCCCGTCGCCCAGAGCAGGAACGGCACGCTGACCCTGGCCCGGTTGCGGAAAGACCGCTCGACGAACCACCACGAAAGGGTCGCTAGCACCAACGAGACGATGAGCAGGATCACCTTGACCAGTCGCGGTGGTAGCTCGCCCGGTATGAGTTCCGGGTCAAACCGATTGAATACGATTACTGGCCAATGCCATAGATAGAGCGAATAGGAGATCAGCCCAATAAACACCAGCGGCGGCGTGGATAGGAGCCGTTCGCCGAACGTCTTGCTGGTGCCGCCCCCGATCAATACCAGCGCAGTGCCGATGCAAGGCGGCAGCGCCAGAAGTCCCGGAAAAGGCATATCCACCCGGATGAAAAGGACCGAAAGCGCGATCAGGCCCAGACCGGCGAACATGGCCGCTTCGCGCCAAATTCTGCCGCCGGAAAACGGCACCACGTCGAACGCCAGGATCGCGCCCAGCAGCAACTCCCAGGCCCGCGCATAGGGAAGATAAAACGTCGCTACCGGCGCGGTGAAGGCTCCAACGGCGCTGACGGCCAGGGAGGCGGCCAATAGCCCCAGCAGGATCGCATCACGGCCTCGTCGCGACAGATTCGACGCGAAGTAGAGGATAACGGGAAAGACGAGGTAGTATTGTTCTTCGACCGCCAGAGACCAAGTGTGCAAAAGCGGCTCGGCGAAGACATTTCCTGCAAAATAGCCTGTGTGAGTCCAGAAATAGAAATTCGAGACTGACAGAAGTGCAGACAGCAGGCTCCCTCCGAAGGCGTTCAGATCGGTTGGCAATAGGGTGAAAGCTGCTAACGTGCCGATCACGAGAAGCAGGCATAGCAACGCCGGCCCGATCCGGCGCAGACGCCGCTCGTAGAAACGGATGATTGAGAACCTACCGGCCGTGATGTCAGCCTGAAGGTGCCCGGTAATCAGGAAGCCGGAGATAACGAAGAACACATCGACGCCGACGAATCCGCCGGGCAGATGTCCAACATTGAGATGATAAGCGACGACCGGCAGGACCGCGACGGCCCGCAATCCGTCGATCTCGGGCCTATATTTCATGCCCCTTTGCGTCACAATGCGTCCCCTGACCTGCGTTTTTGCGACACTCGTCAACAGGCGCGATTTAAGGACACGGTCGGAAAAGACTCCAAATGGTAATCGAAAGAGTATTTGAATGTTTTCTTTTCTCTTCAACCACCTAACTTCAACCTACTGAGCGGTTTTTCGAGCGTCAAGCGTAGCCACGGAAAATTGCCTCGCGGCTCGGGCCGAGGGCGTCCCCAGTCCGAGCAAACGCTCTTGCTGCTTGCTCCCGTCGGGGGCATGTATATCTATGTTCCTGTTTCGGGTCAGTCGTAAATGACATTGAAAAACATCTCCATCCGCGGCGCGCGCCAGCACAATCTCAAGAACGTCGACGTCGACATCCCGCGCGACCAGTTGACGGTGATGACCGGGCTGTCCGGCTCGGGCAAATCCTCGCTCGCCTTCGACACGATCTATGCCGAAGGCCAGCGGCGCTACGTGGAATCGCTGTCGGCCTATGCGCGCCAGTTCCTGGAGCTGATGCAGAAGCCCGACGTCGACCATATCGACGGCCTGTCGCCGGCGATCTCCATCGAGCAGAAGACGACCTCGAAGAATCCGCGCTCGACCGTCGGCACGGTGACGGAAATCTACGATTACCTGCGCCTCTTATATGCGCGCGTCGGCGTGCCTTATTCGCCGGCGACCGGCCTTCCGATCGAAAGCCAGACCGTCAGCCAGATGGCCGACCGCGTGTTGGCGCTGCCCGAAGGCACGCGGCTTTATCTCAATGCGCCAATCGTGCGCGGCCGCAAGGGCGAATACCGCAAGGAATTCGCCGAGCTGCAGAAGAAAGGTTTCCAGCGCGTCAAGGTCGACGGCAAATATTACGAGATCGCGGCGGTGCCCTCGCTCGACAAGAAGCTGAAGCACGACATCGAAGTAGTAGTCGACCGCATCGCGGTGAAGCCTGACCTCGGCAACCGCCTGCCGGATTCGATCGAGACCGCGCTCCATCTTTCCGACGGCCTGGTGATTGCCGAATTCGCCGACGCGAAGAACGACGACGGCTCGCCCAAGCAGATGCTGATGTCGTCGAAATTCGCCTGCCCGGTGTCCGGCTTCACCATTCCCGAGATCGAGCCGCGGCTGTTTTCGTTCAACTCGCCGCATGGCGCCTGCCCGGCCTGCGACGGGCTCGGCACGCAGCTCTATTTCGATCCGGCGCTGATCGTGCCCGACGAAACGCTGCCCTTGCGCAACGGTGCGCTGTCGCCCTGGCACAAATCCTCTTCGCCTTATTATCTGCAGACGCTGGAGGCGCTGGGGCGGCACTACAAATTCTCGCTCGCTGTGCCGTGGGAGGATTTGCCGAAAAAGGTCCGCGACGTGATCCTCTACGGTTCGGGTGAAGACGAGATCAAATTCATCTACGACGACGGCATGCGCCGCTACGAGACCAAGAAGACCTTCGAAGGCGTCATTCCCAACATGCAGCGCCGCTACAAGGAAACGGACTCCTCGTGGATTCGCGAGGAGATGGAGCGCTATCAGGACACTTCGCCGTGCGAGGTGTGCGGCGGTTATCGCCTCAAGCCCGAAGCGCTGGCGGTGAAGATCGCCGGCCTGCATGTCGGCCTTGTGTGCGAAAAGTCGATCAAGGCGGCCGACGCCTGGTTCCGCGATCTTGACAAGGATTTAACCGCGCAGCAACGCGAGATTGCGGCGCGCATCTTAAAGGAAATCCGCGCCCGGCTGAAATTCCTCAACGATGTCGGCCTCGAATATCTGACGCTGGCGCGCGCTTCTGGCACGCTGTCGGGCGGCGAAAGCCAGCGCATTCGCCTGGCTTCGCAGATCGGTTCGGGACTGACCGGCGTGCTTTACGTGCTCGACGAGCCGTCGATCGGCCTGCATCAGCGCGACAATGTGAAACTGCTCGAGTCGCTGAAGGGCCTGCGCGATCTCGGCAACACGGTGATTGTGGTGGAGCATGATGAAGAAGCCATCCGCACCGCCGATCACGTGATCGACATGGGGCCGGGCGCGGGCATTCACGGCGGCCATGTCGTCGCCGAAGGCACGCCGGACGACATCATGCGCAATCCAAACAGCCTGACAGGCAAATACCTGGTCGGGCTGGAGCAGATTCCGCTGCCGTCAAGGCGCCGCAAGGCGCTGCACGAGCGTTGGCTGCGCGTCATCGGCGCGCGCGGCAACAACCTCAAGAACGTCACGGCGAGCATCCCGCTCGGCACGCTCACCTGCATCACCGGCGTTTCCGGCGGGGGCAAATCCACGCTGATCATCGAGACGCTGTACAAGGCCGCCTCGCGCAGGCTGCACCAAAGCCGCGAGCATCCCGCGCCGCACGACCGGATCGAGGGCCTGGAATTCCTCGACAAGGTGATCGACATCGACCAGTCGCCGATCGGCCGCACGCCGCGCTCCAATCCGGCGACCTATACCGGCGCTTTCACGCCGATCCGCGACTGGTTCGCCGAACTGCCGGAGTCCAAGGCGCGCGGCTATCAACCGGGGCGGTTCTCGTTCAACGTCAAGGGCGGGCGCTGCGAGGCCTGCCAGGGCGACGGCGTCATCCAGATCGAGATGCATTTTTTGCCCGACGTTTACGTGCAATGCGACGTCTGCAAGGGCAAGCGTTACAACCGCGAAACGCTGGAGGTGAAATACCGCGACTATTCCATCGCCGACGTGCTCGACATGACAGTGGAAGCCGGCGCCGAGCTGTTCAAGGCGGTGCCGTCGATCCGCGAGAAGCTCGACACGCTGACGCGCGTGGGGCTCGGCTACATATCGATCGGTCAGCAGGCGACGACCCTGTCGGGCGGCGAGGCGCAGCGCGTGAAGCTGTCGAAGGAATTGTCGCGGCGCGCTACCGGTCGCACGCTCTATATCCTCGACGAGCCCACCACCGGCCTGCACTTCCACGACGTGAAAAAGCTGCTCGAAGTGCTGCACGAGCTGGTCGCCAACGGCAACACCGTGGTGGTGATCGAGCACAATCTGGAGGTCGTGAAGACCGCCGACTGGATCGTGGACCTCGGTCCCGAAGGCGGCGACGCCGGCGGAGAAATCGTGGCCTCCGGCTCACCGGAAGAAGTGGCTCGCGTGGCGCGGAGCTACACCGGCCAATACCTCAAGCCGCTTTTGAAAGGCATCGCGCCCGGCAAAATCGCACCCTCCTCGCGCAAGATGAAAGCGGCGGAGTAGAAGCCCAATTTGCGCAACGGGTCGTCCGTGGTAGACTACGTCTATGACCATTGAAGAAATCGAAGACGCCATCGAGCGGCTGCCGCCGGAAGACCTCGCCAAGTTTCGCGCTTGGTTCGAGACGTTCGAGGCCGGGCGCTTCGACGCGCAGGGGTTTTATTCGGCCACGCAAGAGGAATTGTGCGGAGTAGAGCGCGGGCTTCGCGACGCGGCCGAAGGAAAATTCGCGTCCGCCGACGAGGTCGAAGCGACGTTCGCGAAGTATCGCAACCCGTGACCGTTATTTTCACGGCGGGAGCACGCGCCGATCTCGATGACATATTGGCGTATACAAAGGACAATTTCCCCGGCCAACTGCAAAAATTGGAAGACAGAATCAAGCAGGTCATCGCAAGGATCGAGCGTTACCCGAAAAGCGCGCCAGCATTGACCCAACACCGCACGGTTCGGGTTGTGCCGCTTATTCGTTATCCGTTCCGAATTTTCTATCGGGAAATCTCAGATGGAATCGAGATATTGCATATCCACCACGCCGCGCGCCAATTGTGGTAGAAAGCCCTAAACTCCGTAATACCCCCGATACCACTCGACGAACCGCGGCACGCCGACGGAGATCGGCGTCGAGGGCGAAAAGCCGAGATCGCGGCGCGTGGCATCGATGTCGGCGTAGGTCGTGACCACGTCGCCCGGCTGCATCGGCTCGAAGCGCATCGCGGCCTTCTTGCCCAGGGCACGTTCGAGCTCGGCGATGAAATCGGTGAGCTTCTCCGATTTGTTGTTGCCGAGATTGTAGAGCGCGTGCGGCGGCGTGCCGTCCGCGGGCCGCGCCAGCGCCGCGAGCACGCCCGCGATGATGTCGTCGATGTAAGTGAAATCGCGCCACATCTCGCCTTTGTTGAAGACGCGGATCGGCTCGCCGGCCAAAATCGCGCGCGCAAACAGCATCGGCGCCATGTCGGGCCGGCCCCACGGCCCGTAAACCGTGAAGAAGCGCAGGCCGGTCAGTATCAGCCCGTAGAGATGCGCGTAAGCGTGCGCCATCAATTCGTCGGCGCGCTTGGTGGCGGCGTAAAGCGATTGCGGCGTCTCGACCGCGTCGCCCACCGCGAAAGGCAGCTTGGTATTACCGCCATAGACCGACGACGAGCTGGCGTAAACCATGTGGCGCAGTGCGGGGAGCTTGCGCGCCAATTCCAGCACCACCACCTGCCCCATCAGGTTGGCGGAAACGTACGTGTACGGATCGATCAGCGAATAGCGCACGCCCGCCTGCGCGCCCAGATGCGCGATCTCGCTGATGGCGGGAAATTCGTCCGCCAGCGCCAGCATGCCTTCGCGATCGGCCAAGTCGAGCTTCTTGAAGACGAACCCCGGCCGCGCACGCAACCGTGCCAGGCGTGCCTCTTTCAAACTCACCTCGTAATAGGCGTTGAGATTGTCGACGCCCACCACCGGCCGGCCGTGCGCCAGAAGCGCCTCGGCGAGGTGGTAGCCGATGAAGCCGGCCGCGCCGGTCACAAGCACCGTCATGGCGAATCGCGTCTCCCGCAGCTTTCCTAGCGCAAAGGCGGCGCGCGCTCTAGGCTGCGGGCGGCTCGGCTTTCGCCGTCAGCGCGCGATAGGCGAATACGGCCGGCGAAATCATCAGCCCGTAGGTGATCGGCGCGAACAGGAAACTCAACCCCATCGCCAGCGGAACGCGCGAGGCCGCCGCCTGCATCTGCGCGCCCAACAGGCGCATATGCGCCGCCGGATCGCAGATCTGTTCGAGATGCGGATTGTAGAAGTCGGGGCCCAGCAGGATGAATTCGACCGCCAGGGAGAGGATCACCACCGGCGCCAGCGTCGCCACGCTGATGGCGAGGATGCGCCAGAAATTTCCCTTGGTCAGCCGCCAACTGCTTTCCAGGCCGAACTTGTCCTCCATCACCGCCGCGGGCACCAGGAGAAAGCCGAGCCGCAACGCGAAATAGATCACGGCGGCACCGGCGATCAGCCAAGCCACGCTCAGCACCTTCATCATTTGCATGACCATGGCCGGATCGCAGCCCGCATGGGCCGCTTTGGCCAGCTTGAGCGCGCCCGGTAACAGCGTGGCGACGACGCCCGCCAGGATGCCGCCGAGAATGCCGGCCACGATGCCGGCCACCAACAGCACCAGGAAAAGACCGATCAGGCCGCCCATGGTGCGGAACTCCTCGGCGCCGAGCCGGATGCGCAGGAAGTTCGGCCCGCCGCGCGGCTTGAGGATCTCGCGGGTGATTGCCACCGCGGCCGCCGTGAACAGCACCAGACAGACGAGCTCGAAGCCGAACATCCGCACCAGCAGCGGCCCTTGGGCGGCGATATCGTCCTCTTGATAGGCGGCCGACATGCCGGAGAAATAAGGCGCCATCACGAAATAGCCGCCGACCGTCAGCACGACGATCGGCAGCCAGATCAGTGCAATCACCTTGCCCAAATGGCCGAAGGTGAACTTATAGGAGTCCGCGACGATCTCGCGGACCGAAAGTTTGGTCATTGGCCTTCCGCGCTATTCTCCTTTGGGGGCTTCCGCCGGCGCCGTTTCCGCCGCCGGGGTCGTCACCGCGTTATAGGCCGTGCCGATCGCGCCCGCCAGCAGGCTCAGGATCGCCAGCCGCTCGAGCAGCGACACGATCACGATGGCCGGCAGAACCGGCATCATGGCGCGCATGACTTCGCCGATATGAGCCGGCCCGCCGCCGTGCGGCAGCTTTGCGATGACCGAAAACAGGGCCGGAAACACCGTCAGTTGCAGCGCGATGCTGGCGATAAAGCCCACCGGGATGAAGATCAGCAGGTAGATGACGAAGATCCGCCAGAAATTACCGCCGCCCAGTTGCCAGGAACGGCCGACGCCGAGCGTGCCTTCCGCCACCACCACGGCCGGAATGAAGAAGGTCAGCCGGACCGATGAATAGACGTAGACGCAGAAAGCGATCACGCTCAACACGATCCCGGCCGCGAGGCCGTAGCCTTTCGGCATCATCGGCACCGCCGTGAACCAGAAGACCAGCACGATCCCGACGAGCACGGCGAGCAGCACCATGAGGATGATGTAGACCAGCACGAACGCGCCCAACATCCGCCACACCGGGCCGCCCAGCGAAAAGTAGACGAAGGTCGTCCCCTTCTTGAGCCCCAGCGAATGCCGCATCAGTCCGACCATCACCATCGAAGCGATGATCAGCCCGGTCAAAAGCAGCCCGGGATAAATCCGCAACAGCGGCATCAACATCGCGATCGCCTGTTGCGGCGTATGGATTTGCGGGCATTGTCCCTGCAGCCAGGCGTGCGGCACCGAGACGTAGAGCAGTCCGCCGATGATGGCCGCCATCACGACGAACGGCAGCCACACCGTTCCGACGATCGATATGATGCGCGTGAACAGAAAGCGGTAGGCGCCGACGAGCGTGCCTTCCAACGGTATCTTTTTCATGTTTTTGATCCCCTAACCTCACCCAACCTCATCTGCATGGTAGTTTACGCTTTCATCACAATTACGACAAATTCATCCTGCGTCCTTTCGCTGCGGAAAGTGACGCTGGCGGTTTCTTTCGCAATTGCGAAGCCTTCTCTGCGGCGCATTGTGTCGCCGATGACACGCAAGACGGCCACAGTTAAGCTTCTAAGCTTCGTGCAACGGGAGGAACCGCATGTCCTTCGGCGATTATGCCGCCTATGACGGCTTGGGGCTTGCTGCGCTGGTGGCGCAAGGCGCCGTCAAGCCGTCCGAACTCCTGGAAGCGGCGATCACCCGCGCCGAAGCGCTCAATCCCAAGCTTAACGCCGTCATCTTCAAGGATTACGAGCGCGCCCGCGAGATCGCGCGCAGCGCCTTGCCCGACGGCGCCTTCGCCGGCGTTCCGTTCCTGCTTAAGGATATTTTTGCGCTGGCCAAAGGCACGCCCACGCGCCAGGGCTCGCGCTTCTTTCCGCCGTTTCCGGCCGATCACGATTCCTATCTGACGGCGCGCTTCCGCAAGGCCGGTTTGGTGATCTTCGGCAAGACCAATGCGCCGGAATTCGGACTTCTTCCGACCACGGAGGGAAAGCTCTACGGCCCGGCGCGCAATCCCTGGAACTTTGGCTTTTCGACCGGCGGCTCGTCGGGCGGATCGGCGGCCGCGGTGGCGGCGGGCATCGTGCCGCTCGCCCATGCCAATGACGGCGGCGGCTCGATCCGCATTCCGGCGTCCTGTTGCGGGCTGGTCGGATTGAAGCCGTCGCGCGGGCGCGTCTCGGCGGGGCCGGATTTGGGCGAAGCGGTGGACGGGCTTGCCATCGACCTCGTGGTGTCGCGCAGCGTGCGTGACACGGCGGCGGCGCTCGATGCGGTTGCGGGGCTCGAACCCGGCGATCCTTACGACGCTCCGGCCGCACCCGCTTCCTATCTCGACGCCTCGCAGCGTCCGCCGCGGCGGCTGCGCATCGGTATTACCAAGACGCGGCCGGGCGGCAGCCCGCTCGCTCCCGATTGCCTCGCGGCGGTCGAACGCGCGGCCAAACTCTGCGCCGACCTCGGCCACGCCGTCGAAGAGGCGTCGCCCGAGCTCGATCTTTCCTGGCTGCTTCCGTCGTTCATCGCGATCTGGTGCGCCAACCTCGCCGCGGTCGTCGATTTCCTGGCGAAGCTCACCGGGCAGACGCCGTCGCCCGACAATCTGGAAGGCGTGACGCTCGGCTTCTACCAAACCGGCATGCGCGTCGGCGCGGCGCAATATCTGCAGGCCAAGATGCAGCTCAACCAGGTGGCGCGGATCGTCGGCCGTTTTCATCAGACGCACGATCTGTGGCTGACGCCGACGCTCGGCGCCCCGCCCGTGAAGCTCGGCATGATCGACATCGACGAGCGCGACGCGGACAAGGTGTTCGCGTCGTTGATCGATTATGTACCCTTCACCCCGATCCAGAACGTCACCGGCCAGCCGGCGATCAACCTGCCGCTTCATTGGAACGCCGACCGGCTTCCCATCGGCGTGCAATTCGCGGCGGCGCTCGGCGAGGAGCTGACTCTGCTGCAATTGGCGCGGCAGCTGGAACAAGCGCAGCCTTGGTTCGACAGATACCGCACGCTCGCGCTATAGCCGGAGCATGCAGACGGTCCACATCATCGGCGGCGGGCTGGCGGGCAGCGAAGCGGCCTGGCAGGCGGCCAAGGCGGGCGCGCGCGTCGTGCTTTACGAGATGCGGCCGCTGCGGGCGACCGAGGCGCACCAGACGGACGGACTCGCCGAGCTCGTCTGCTCCAATTCGCTGCGCTCCGACGATGCCGAGAACAACGCGGTCGGCCTGTTGCACGAAGAGATGCGCCGCGCCGGCTCGCTGATCCTCGCCGCGGCGGACGCCCATCGCTTGCCGGCCGGCGGCGCCTTGGCGGTGGACCGGCACGGCTTTTCCGCCGCCGTGACGCGCGCGCTCGAAGGTCATCCCGCGATCGAAATCCGCCGCGAAGAAATCTCGGCCTTGCCGGGCGCAGAATGGGAGAACGTCGTCGTCGCCACCGGCCCCTTGACCGCGCCGGCGCTCGCCCAATCAATCCATGAGCTGACGAATGAAGAGGCGCTGTCCTTTTTCGACGCCATGGCGCCGATCGTGCACCGCGACAGCATCGACATGTCGGTGGCCTGGATGCAGTCGCGCTACGACAAGGGCGACGGCGCCGATTACATCAACTGCCCGCTCGACGAGGCGCAGTATCGCGCCTTCGTGGCGGCGCTGGTGGCCGGTGAAAAAACCGAGTTCCGGGAGTGGGAGAAATCGACGCCCTATTTCGAGGGCTGTCTGCCCGTCGAGGTGATGGCGGCACGCGGGCTCGACACGTTGCGCTTCGGGCCGATGAAGCCGGTGGGCTTGCGCGATCCGCGTACCGGCGCGCGCGCCTTCGCCGTGGTGCAGCTGCGCCAGGACAACGCGCTCGGCACGCTGTGGAACATGGTCGGCTTTCAGACCAAGCTGAAGCATGGCGAGCAGACGCGCATCTTCCGCATGATCCCGGGCCTCGAGAACGCGAGCTTCGCGCGGCTGGGCGGGCTGCATCGCAACAGCTTCATCAATTCGCCGCGCCTGCTCGACACGCAATTGCGGCTGAAGACGCGGCCGTGGCTCAGATTCGCCGGACAGATCACCGGCGTCGAAGGCTATGTCGAAAGCGCCGCCATCGGATTGCTCGCGGGACGTTTCGCGGCGGGACTTGGCGAAGCGCCGCCGCCGACCACCGCGCTCGGCGCGCTGCTCGCCCACATCAGCGGCGGGGCCAAGGCCGAAACCTTCCAGCCGATGAACGTGAATTTCGGCCTGTTCCCAGACCTTCCGTATACGGACAAACACCACGGCCGCGATCGCAAGCAGGCGATGTCCCGCCGCGCGCTCGCCGATCTGGAAGCATGGTTGGCCGGGCGAAAACACGCCGCGGAATGATCAAATGCGTCCGCGCCACGCGGCGACCAAGAGCGCGAGCTGGCGTCGCCACAAGGGCGGATCGTCGCGCTTGAGATAAAGCGGCACCAGCGCCGCGGGCAAGAATGCCGGCAGAGACGCCTGCGGGCGCGTCATTGCGCGCGCTTTGCTCAAGTATTCGCGCGCCCGGGCGGCGAGCCGCGCCTTGACGGCCGCAAGCTTGGCGCCGCCGCGCCCGGCAAGCACCTCTTCGGGCAAAAGCCTCACCTCGCGCAACAGATCGTCGGGCAGATAGAGTTTGCCGCGCGCCGCATGGAACTTGAGCGAGCGCAGGATGCCGCAAAGCGCCACCGCGACCCCGGCCTGGAGCGCCGCTTCGTCCACAGGCTCGCCGAGCGCCCGCGCGGCCAGCTGCATCAGCGTGCCCGCGGTTGCCGCCGCGTATTCTTCGAGCGCGGCGAGATCGGCGAAACGCTCCGGCCCGGCATCGAAGGTGCGTGCCGCGATCATCCGTGTAAAGAATTCCGGTGGAAGTGCGACCGCCACGAAGACCTCCGCCAGGGCGCGCGCCACGGCATGGCTGCGCGGCTGGCCGGCGCGCGCCTCTTCCACCGTCTCGCGCCACCAGGCCAAGCGGATGTCGGCGAGCATCGCCTCGCGCACCGTCTCGCCGACGCGCGCCAGCTCGACGTTCAGCGCGTAAAGCGCGAACAGAAAACGCCGCGGGTGCTCGGGCGCGAACAGCGCGGCGAAATAGCGGTCGGGATCGTGCCGGCGCACGATCGCTTCGCAGGCGGCAAACGCGGCGGCGCTGTCAGGCGAAGAAATGGGTGGCGCCCACCATGCACAGCAACATCGGAATCGACAGCATCGTATTGATGCGGCTGAACATGCCGGCGGTCTTGGCGGCGGCGGCTTTGTCGTCGGCCGAGAGCTCCGGATGCTTGTTGTCGATGTTCAGCGCCTTTTGCTGGTTCGGCCAGATCACGAACCAGACGTTGAACCACATGATGGTGCCCAGCCACATACCGAGGCCGATGATCTCGCTCTTCGGATCGCTGAAGCTGCCGGCCGGGTCATAGGCGTCGAGCGTATAGGCCTGCGCCAGGTAGCCGTTGAGCTGTGCCAGGATAATGCCGAACAGGATGGTGCCCATCGCGCCCCAGCGGAACCAGAACAGCGCCGCCGGCGTGATGTATTTGCCGAGCGCCGGGCGCAGCTCGGCGGGGATTTTCGGCGTGGTCGGCGTCGAGACGAAATTGAAGTACCACAACAGGCCGATCCACATCACGCCGCACAGGATGTGGAACCAGCGCACCAGCGCCAGCCAAAAGGCGGTTGTCGGCGGGCCGTTGAGCCACAGGAACGCCGCGATGACCAGCAGCGCCAGGACCACGCCGGCGAGCACCGTGTTGCGCAAATTCGAGAAGAAGGCAGACATCGCAAATCCCTCCCCAGTCTGTGGAAATTGAACGCCCGTTAACGCTGTCTTGCGGGCTATTTGAGCCGATTTGTTCTAGATCGCAAGCTTTTTCGGGCGCGCGCTGTGCAGCCATTGGATGACGATCAGGCGCGTCACCATCACCGCCGTGAAGAAGGAGGTGATGATGCCGAACAGCAGCGTCACCGCGAAGCCGCGCACCGGTCCCGAGCCCAGCGCGAAGAGAATCGCCGAGGCGATGACGTGGGTGGCGTTGGCGTCGATGATGGTGGCCATGGCGCGGCGGAAGCCGGCGTCGATCGAGGCGAGCATACTTCGCCCGTTGCGCTGCTCCTCGCGGATGCGTTCGTAGATCAGCACGTTGGCGTCCACCGCCATGCCCATGGTCAAGACGATGCCGGCGATGCCCGGCAAAGTCAGCGTCGCGCCGAGCAGCGTCAGGATGGCGAGCAGCAGGACGACGTTGAAGATCAGCGTGACGTCGGCGAACAGGCCGAACAGGCCGTAGCGCAGGACCATGAACACGGCGACGAAGATCAGCCCCGCCAGCGCCGAGAGCCGGCCGGCTTCCACCTGATCCTTGCCGAGCTCGGCGCCCACCGTGTTCATCTCGATCGGCTTGAGCGGCGCTGGCAAGGCGCCGGCGCGCAGCAGCCCCGCCAGCTCCGAGGCGCTCTTGACCGTGAAATTGCCCTCGATCTCGCCCTCGCCGGTGAGAATCGGTTCGCGGATCACCGGCGCGGTGATGACCTTCTTGTCGAGCACCACGGCGAAGCGATGGTTGACGTTGTCCTTGGACATGTCGCCGAATTCCCTGGCGCCGACATTGTCGAAACGGAGAGTCACGACCACCTGGCCGGTCTGCTGATTGGTCGTCCAGCCGGCGGTCTTCAACCGGTCGCCCGCCACGATCACGCGCTTCTCGATCACGAGATACTGCTCGCCCTTCGCCCCGCCGCCGACGTCGACCGGCAACAGCTCGTCGCCGATCGGCACGTTGCCGCGCAGCGCCTCGTTGACGTCGGCCGACTCGTCGACCAGCTGGAAGGTCATCTTGGCGGTGGTCTGCAACAGGCGGACCAGCTCGGTGGGGTCTTGCAGGCCGGGGACCTGCACCACGATGCGCTCGGTTCCCTGCTGCTCGATGCTGGGCTCCTTGGTGCCCAGATTGTCGATGCGCCGGCGCACCACCTCGATCGACTGCGACACGATGTCGGTCTTGGTCGTCTTCTTGTATTCCTCGCTCATCGTCATGACGATGCGGCCGCCGCCGGGCGTCGAGATGTCGTACTGACGCCCGCCGATGGAAAGCACCGAGGTGCCCAAGCTCGGATTGAGGTCCTTGACCGCCGACAGCGCGTCGTCGAACTGCGCCGGATCGCGGATCGTCACGTGCACGCCGTTGGCGTCGGCGCCGATGTCCTCGTAGCCGATATGGGCCTTGTGCAGCGTGCGGCGGATGTCGCCCAGGGTGGAATCCAGCTTGTCCTTGAACGCCTGATCGAGTTCGACCTCGAGCAGGATGTTCGAACCGCCTTGCAGGTCGAGGCCGAGGCTGACCTTGTCGTGCGGCAGCCAGCTGGGCAGCCGCGCCAGGAACGAATCCGGCAGCGCGTTGGGCAACGCGATGAACAGGCCGCCGAGCAGAATCGCGACGACCAGGATGCGGACCCAGGCGGAAACCTGCAGCATGTCAGGAGCCTATCTTGATAATCGTCACGGCCGCGACGCTGCCGATTTTGCCCCGAACCGGCAGGAGCCGCGCGCAGCGCGATGCGGTGCCATCGGGCAAGCGCGGCGACGAACCAGGCGGGCAAAATCGGCGCGTCCCGAAGGGTTTCGGCGAAAATCTGCCTCTGGTGCGTCGAAGCGCTCGACCGTATTGCCGATACGCTCTTCGCGCTTCTCCTGCCATAGTCCGATTTTCGCTCGAAACGCGGCTCGTGAGGATTACCAAGATAGGCTCCTAGCTCTTGTCGGCCTTGGCTTCCACAGGTTGACCCTTGGCGCGCACTTCGCTGACCGAGCCGCGCAGCACGCGGATCTGTACGCCGTCGGCGATCTCGATGGTGAGCTCGGGATCGTCCTTCTGCATCACCTTGGCCAGCTTGCCGATGATGCCGGAGGACAAGACCACGGTGTCGCCGCGGCGCATATTGTCCACCGCTTCGCGCAGCTTCTTGGCCTGCTGCTGTTGCGGACGCAACACCAGGAAGTAAAAGATCGCGCCGATCAGGATCAGCGGCGCAAAGGTCGTGAGATAGGAATTCATCATGGGCGGGTCCGAGAAGCTTGGCAGAGCGCAAAAGGCGCCCGAAAGGCCGGTGGATCAGGGCGCGGACTATAGCCTTGCACGCCGCCTTTGCAACCGTGTGGAATCAAAAGGTTAGACATGAAAAAAGACTCGCGGGCGCGCCCCGGACGCAAGCAGAACGCCACCGCCTTCATCTGGGAAGCCGGGCCCGGCAAGCTGGTCGCGGTCAGGAAGGTGGCATATCTGCCTTTGCACCTGCTCAAGGGCGTCGACGCCGCGCGCGACGTTTTGATGGAGAACACGCGCCGCTTCGCCGCCGGCTTTCCCGCCAACAACGCGCTGCTGTGGGGCGCGCGCGGCATGGGCAAGAGCTCGCTGGTCAAGGCGATCCACGCCGCGCTCGCCGGGCGGCTCAAGCTGGTCGAAATCCATCGCGAGGACATCGCCAGCCTGCCCAAGCTGCTGCGCCTGTTGCGCGGCAGGCCCGGCCGCTTCCTGTTGTTTTGCGACGATCTGTCGTTCGACAAGGAGGATACGAGCTACAAGTCGCTGAAGGCGGCGCTGGAAGGCGGCATCGAAGGGCGGCCGGCGAACGTCTTGTTCTACGCCACCTCGAACCGGCGCCATCTGATGCCGCGCGACATGATGGAGAACGAGCGCTCCACCGCGATCAATCCCTACGAAGCGGTCGAGGAGAAGATTTCGCTGTCGGACCGCTTCGGGCTGTGGCTCGGCTTCCATAATTGCACGCAGGACGAATATCTCGACATGGTCGAGGCCTACGTCGCGCATTTCGGATTGGAGATCGAGGCCGAGGCGCTCCATGCGAAAGCGCTCGCCTGGTCGGCGGGACGCGGCGCGCGCTCCGGCCGCGTCGCCTGGCAGTTCATCCAGGACTTGGCGGGGGAACTCGGAAAGAGGCTTAGTTAGGACGCGATCCATCTACATCGCAGCATTTCACCTCCCCCTGGTGGGGAGGTCGAAATGTCTGAGCGCAGCGAAGACATTTCGGGCGGGGGGATTGTTGCCGGCATCCCCCCACCCGACGCATCTTCGCTACGCTTGATGCCTCGACCTCCCGCGTTGGGGGAGGTGAAAGCCGGGGTGCGAGTCCTTAAAGCTCGATGTTGCCCTACCGGCTCGCCACGCGCTCCGAGCCGAGCAGCGGGCGCGGATCGACCGGATGCACGCCGCGGCGGATTTCGAAATGCAGCTGTGGCGAAGACACGTCGCCCGTGGAGCCGGCGTAACCGATGATCTGACCCTTGGCGACGCGATCGCCGCGCGACACCACCAGCTTTTCGGCGTGCGCATAAGCGGTGACGTAATTGCCGTCGTGGCGGATCAGCACCAGATTGCCGTAGCTCTTCAGCTCGTCGCCGGCATAGCTGACGGTGCCCGCGGCCGCGGCGTGGATCGGCGCGCCTTCGGAGGTCGCGATGTTGATGCCATCGTTGCGTTCGCCGGCGGCGGTCTCGCCGAAGCTGGAGATCACGCGCCCGTTGAGCGGCCAGATGAACTGCACGTCGGCGGTCGGCGCTGGCGTCGGCTCGGGCAGCGGCTCCTCGCGCACGGTCTCGCGCGGATGCGGTTGATACCAGGCGGGTTGCGCGGTGTCCGGACGCGGCGTCGGCGTCGGCACGGCGCTGTCGCGATAATCGATGCGGTACTCGCTCGCCTGCTGCGTCTGCCGCGCGGCGGTGCGATGGAAGCTGGTGCGGACGCCCCAATCGAATTGCGTGCTCGGCCTTGACTGGCAGCCTACCAGCAAGGCGCCGGCCAAGAGAGCGAAGATCAGCTTCAGCGGAACGTCATGCCTGATTATCCGAACCGTCATGGGGATTTCGCTGGGCCTTCGGCAGTCCCTCGACCATCGGGACGTATGCCACGGGGATCAGCGCCTCTCTTGTCCAACCTGTCTCAGTTCGGATCATCTTCGTTAATCGTTGACAAAAGCTTTCCGGGTCGGCGGCCGGCGGTTTTTTACGTACTTCTCCTAGGTCCCTTTTCAGATTTTCCCTGATCCATTCGAGGCCTGACAGGTTGGTCGGCCCCACCGGCGCGATCAGGATTCCCCCCGGCTTTAACTGTTCCATAAGGTTTACGGGCACCTCTTCGACGGCGGCGGACAACAGGATGCGGTCGAACGGCGCCTGCTCCGGCCAGCCTTTCAGCCCGTCGCCGTGGAGCGTGGTGACGTTTTCGAGCTTCAGCGCCCGAAAGCGCGCTTCGGCCTCCAAGAGCAGCGGCTTGTGGCGCTCGACGGTGTAGACGCGCCGGCACAAGGGCGCGAGCACCGCCGCCTGATAGCCCGAGCCGGTGCCGATCTCGAGCACGCGCAGCGCGGGGCCGAGTTCGAGCGCCTCGGTGGAGTACGCCACGACGTAAGGCTGGCTGATGGTCTGGCCGCAGGCGATGGGCAGCGCCGTGTTGTCGTAGGCGGCGTGTGCGAACGGCGCTTCGACGAACAGCTCGCGCGGGGTGCGCTCGATGGCGGACAGCACGCGTGCGTCGCTGATGCCTTGCCGGCGCAATTCCATCACCAGTTCGATGGGCCGATGGTCTTGCATCGCCTACTCCGCGATAGAGCGCTTCAGCGCCTCCAGCACCGTCTTTTCGGTGAGGTCGAGATGCAGCGGCGTCACCGAGATGCGCTTGCGCGACAGCGCGCCCAAATCCGTACCCGGATCGGCGGACCAGCGCTCGCGGCGGAAGCCGATCCAGAAATAGGGAAAGCCGCGCATGTCGACGCGCTTGTCGATCACCGCTTCCTGCAGATCGCGCTTGCCTTGGCGGGTGATCTCCACGCCCTCGACTTCGCCGGCCGGACAATCGGGGAAATTGACGTTCATCAGGACGCCTTGCGGCCAGCCGATGTCGAGCAGGCGGCGCAGCAGCGCCGGGCCGTGCGTCGCCGCGCAATCCCACGGCACCTCGCGCCGGTCGTAGAAATTGTAGGCCTGCGACAGGGCGATCGCGGGAATGTCGAGCGCGCAGCCTTCCATCGCGCCGGCGATGGTGCCCGAATAGGTCACGTCGTCGGAGACGTTGACGCCGGCGTTGACGCCCGACAGCAGCAGCGTGGGCGGCGCCTCGGCCATCAGATGCGCGGTGGCCATCATCACGCAATCGGTCGGCGTGCCGGTGACCGCGAAATGGCGCGCGTCGATCTGGCGAAGGCGCAACGGCCGCGTCAGGGTCAGCGAATGCGAGGCGCCGGACTGCTCGCCCTCCGGCGCCACCACCCAGACATCGTCGGAGAGCGTGCGGGCGATCTTCTCGGCGACCTTGAGCCCCGGCGCATGAATGCCGTCGTCGTTGGTGAGCAGGATGCGCGGCGGGTTAGGCAAGGTTCACCTCACTCGTCACGGCCGGGCCATCCTTCGAGACGCCCTTTCGCCCTCATCCTGAGGGCGAGCGAAGCGAGCGTCTCGAAGGACGAGGGCGAAAGGGCTCCTCAGGATGAGGCCCGGCCATGACAAACTAGCTTTCATCTCTTCTCGATCTTCTCCATCCCGCCCATATAGGGCCGCAATGCGTCGGGAATGCGAATGGCGCCGTCCGCGTCCTGATAATTCTCCAGCACCGCGATCAGCGTGCGCCCGACGGCGAGGCCCGAACCGTTCAGCGTGTGGACATGGCGCGTGGCTTTGCCCTCTTTCGGGCGATAGCGCGCCTCCATGCGCCGCGCCTGGAAATCGCCGCAGTTCGAGCACGACGAAATCTCGCGATAGCGGTCCTGGCCGGGCAGCCACACTTCGATGTCGTAGGTCTTTTGCGCCGAAAAGCCCATGTCGCCGGTCGACAGCGTGACGACCCGGTGCGGCAAGCCGAGACGCTTCAGCACCTCTTGCGCGCAATCGGTCATGCGCTCGTGTTCGGCGAGGGATTGTTCGGGCGTGGTGATCGACACGAGTTCGACTTTGGAGAATTGATGCTGGCGGATCATGCCGCGCGTGTCGCGCCCCGCCGCGCCGGCTTCGGCGCGAAAACACGGCGTCCAAGCGGTGAAGCGCAGCGGCAGTTGCGCTTCTTCCAGCAATTCCTCGCGGACGTAATTCGTCAGCGGCACTTCGGCTGTGGGGATGAGGCCAAAGCGAGTTGCGGTGTGTTTATTGTCATGCCTTGCAAGAAAATCCTTAGCTACAAATGTTACCGCCGCCATACTTGCGACCCTCTCGACCATCTCAGGAGTGATGGTCTTACCTATCGGCAGCCAACTTGGAATTTGCCCCCTAATGCTATTTTGTATATCCGCTGAGAACGTTGTGCTTCTTGGGTCCGTAAAGAAAAGTTCTTCTTCAAATTTGGGTAGCTGACCCGTACCGAAAAATGTCTGATCCCGCACCAACAGCGGCGGGTTGACTTCGGTGTAGCCGAATTGCTCCGTATGCAGATCGAGCATGAAGGACGCGAGCGCGCGCTCCATCCGCGCCAGCGCACCTTTGAGATAAACGAAGCGCGCACCGGAAACTTTTGCGGCGCGTTCGAAATCCATCAGCCCGAGCGCCTCGCCGAGTTCGTAATGCTCCTTGGGCTTGAAGGCAAAACGCGCCGGCTCGCCGAATTTGCGCGCGGGGACCTCGACATTGAACGCCTCGTCCGGACCGTCGGGCACATCGGCGGCCGGCAAGTTCGGCAGCACCGACAGCTTCTGCTTCAATTGCTCGCCCAGCTCGCGCTCGTCGGCTTCGTCCTTCTGGAGTGCGCCCTTCAATTCGGCGACTTCGGCCAGCAGCGCTTGCGCACCCGCTTCGTCCTTCTTCGCCTTGGCGGCGCCGATGGCGCGCGAGGCCTCGTTCTGGCGCGCGCGATGCTGCTCGAAGGCGGTCTTGGCGGCGCGCCAGCGATTGTCGAGATCGAGGAGGTCGGCGACCGTCTCTTCGACCGATTTGCCGTCGAAGGCCGAGGCGCGCCGCGCCAATCCCGCCGCGAACGCCGCCCTGTTCTCGCGAATGGCCTTGATGTCGTGCATGCGATTCTCCGTTCGCGCGGTAATGGCACGGGCGGGCGGATGGGTCAAAAGCCTGCGTTTTGCCAGTGTGAATTTGGCCGAACCGGGAGGGCCTTAGAGTCATCTCGGAATAAGTGGAATCGAGCAAAGCTCTAACCCTCCCCTTGAGGGAGGGTCGAAAAATCCGAGCCTGCGAGGATTTTTCGGGGAGGGGTCGCGAGCGCAGCGAGCGCGCTATCGCGCGCACCCCTCCCCGAAATTTGCTCGCGGAAAGGCTCGCAAATTTCGACCCTCCCTCAAGGGGAGGGTGAAATATTGTGCGTCGGTCCAAACCGAATTTGCTCTAGCCCGCAATAATTCCCGCCGAAACAAGCACAAAGTCGTGAGTTTGCTTGCGCAGATGCGTCGCATTTGCGACAAGACCAGATCGGAAACGCCCGGGGCCGTCCGGCTTCGGGCCTGCGAAAAGGGGTTATCCATGAAAGCGTTGGTGACGATGGCCGCAGCGGCGGCCGCGATGGTGGGCGCCTGCGTGTCCGGCTTGGCGCAAGACGCTCGTCCGTACGATCAAGGCCCGGTGTGGGACTTTTCCATGGTCCTCACCAAGCCGGGACATTTCGACGAGTATATGAAGTTCCTCGACACCACCTGGAAGGCGGAAGAGGAAGCGATGAAGGCCAAGGGCGATGTCCTCGACTACAAGGTGTTCAATGCCGTCGATCCGCGTGACGGCGAACCCGACCTGGTGCTGGCCGTCGAATACAAGAACATGGCGGTGTTCGACAACTCGCTCGACGAGCAGGATGCGCTGATGAAGAAGACCTTCGGCTCCATGCCGGCCGCCAACAAGGCGGACGTGGACCGCGAATCCATCCGCACCCTCAAGGGCGACGTGATGACGCGCGAGCTGATCCTGAAATAAGGCGCTGTGGCTTTATCACCTCCCCTTTGTGGGGAGGTCGATACGGCGTAGCGGCGCGTAGCGACAGCGTGCGCGCAAGCCGTGTCGGGTGGGGGGCGGTTTCGACGTCGGCCCCCCACCCGGATCGCTTCGCTACGTTCAAATGCTCCGCTCGTACGCTGGCGCTACGAGCCCCCACAAGGGGGAGGCAATTAACTTTCCCCCGCCCGCGCTTTTTCTTCCGCCGCCTTTTTGCGCTCGATCAGCGCCACGCACCAGATCGAGACCTCGTAAAGCAGCGTCAGCGGCAGCGCCAGGCTGATCATGCTGAACAGGTCCGGCGGGGTGAGGATCGCGGCCAGTCCGAAGATGCCTACGATGGCGTAGCGCCGCACGCGCTTCAGCATCGCCGACGACACGATCCCCACCCGCCCGAGCAGCGAGAGCAGCACCGGCATCTGGAAGGTCAGCCCGAAGGCGAAGATCAGCGTCGTCACGAAGTCGAGATAATCGCTGACCTTGGCTTGCAGCTGGATGCCGAGCGAGTTCGGTCCGCCTTGGGTCTCGAAGCCGACGAAGAAATGCAGCGCGTAGGGCAGCATCACGTAATAGACGAAGCCGGCGCCGATCACGAACAGCACCGGGCTGGCGATCAGGAACGGCAGGAAGGCGTTGCGCTCGTGCCGGTAAAGGCCCGGCGCCACGAACATCCAGATCTGCGAGGCGATGAACGGGAACGCCAGGCACAGGCCGGCGAACATGCCTACCTTGGCGTAGGTGAAGAACGTCTCGTAGACCGCGGTGTAGATCAGATGGTGGTTGGGCTGGCCGGCCAAGGCGTGCGCCAGCGGCTCGGTCAGAAAGGCATAGATCGGCCGCGCGAAATAAAAGCAGATCATGAACGCCACGGCGAAGGCGAGCAGCGAATAGATCAGCCGCTTGCGCAGCTCGATCAGATGGTCGAGCAGCGGCGCCTTGGTGGATTCGATCTCGGCCTCGTCGGAGGGCGTGGGCTGGCTCATGGCGCGGTATTGGACGCGGGTGCGGACGGCTGGCCCTCCGCGATCGGTTCGGAGGGTTCGACGGATTTGGGTTCTTCGATCGTCACCGAGGCCGGCGGCAGCGGCGCCGTCCTGGTCTGTTCGGTCTCGACAAGCGGCTTCATCAGCGCCTGTTCGGTCTCGGCCAGCGGCCGCGCATGGCGCAGCTCTTCGAGCTCCTGGCGCAATTCGTCGAGCTCGCTCTGGCGCGCCATCTCATCGAAGCTCTTGCGGAACTGATCGGCCATGCTGCGCGCCTTGCCGGCCCAGCGGCCCATGGTGCGCATCAGCTTGGGCAGGTCTTTGGGGCCGACCACCACCAAAGCGACCACCAGAACGAGGAGCATATGGCTCCAGCTGAGATCGGGGAACATGGGTTAGCGCATGTCCTCATGCTTCGACAGGCTCAGCATGAGGAATGGAAAATCCCCTCACCCTGAGCCTGTCGAAGGGTGAGGGCGAACGATTCCTTGCCTGTCGTCATCACCCTAATGCGCGGCGCCGTCCTTGTGCTCGTCGCGATGTTCGATGGTCGGCGGCGGCGTGTCTTCGTCGCTCATGCCTTTCTTGAAACTTTTGATGCCCTTGGCGAAGTCGCCCATGATGTCCGACAGCTTGCCGCGGCCTCCGAACAGCACCAGTACGACCACCGCGATCAGCAGGATGTGGACCCAGCTCAGTCCGCCCATGACGTTTCTCCTTATCGGCCGCAAAGCGGCGCTTGGCCGCCGCGACCCGCCTTGTTAAAGCCCCAGCGCCCCGCCGATGCAAGCAGGCGCGCGAACGGGCTTAACGCAGCAGGATCTCGGCCTTGCGGTCGAGCGCCACGCCCAGCGAGAACAGCCGTTTGCTGACGGTCTCGTCGGCCACCATGCCGCGGCGCTTGGGCACTTCCAGCATCACCTTGGAGGGCGTGGTGCGCAGGCGGTACTGCACCAGTTCTCCCGTCGCCGAGGCCGACAGGTCGAAGGCGAGCCGCGCCGCCAGCCCGATGCGGAAGGCGCGCCGTGAATCCTGCTTGTCGAGCAGACCGGGGATGTCGATTTCCTCGGGCACTTCTTCTTCGCTGGCGTAGCGGTAATAGACCGCGGTGGCGATGAACTTGCGTGCGCGGTGGTCGGCGCCCATGAAGGCGAAGTTCAGCACCTCGTCGTAGGTGCCGAGCGCGCGCTGGTCGGGATGGCGCCGCCAGCCGATGTCGGCGAACAGGCAAGCGGCCTGCCGGAGCCGGCGCATCTCCGCGTTCTCGCCCTCGAACAGCGGCGACATCCAGTGGAACATCTCCATGGCGTGCGCCGGCGAGCGCGCCAGCCGCGCGTTCTCGTGGCTCGCGAAGTCGATCAGCGGATCCTTGGCGCGCTCCGCTTCGGGCATCTTCTCGAACAGCAGGCCTTCCCTGAGGCCGTTGGCGGAGATCACGATCTCCTTGAACTTGACGGCGGCGAGCAGCCGCTGCAGCACCGCCGCGCCGTACGGCAACAGCTCGATGCGGCGCTTGGAGACGTCGGCCATCAGCTCGAGCGACTTGCGGCCCTGCTTGGCGAGCACGCTGCACAGCGCCAGCGCCCGGTCGCAGGGAATGGCGTAGTGCTGCAGCATGTGCAGCTTGTACTGCTCGCGCAGCATGTCGACGCGCGCGAAGCTGCGCCAGATGCCGCCCACGGCGTAGAGCGTGCGATGCTCCATGGCGCGCAGCTGGCTCACCTTGGCGAGCTCGGCATCGACGTAGGCGCGCGCCTTGTCCATGTCGCCCTTGCTGAGATCGAGCAGGCGCAGCGGTCCTACCGGCAGGGTGATGCCTTCGCCGGTCTTGCCGCCGCGCAGCTCGCTGATGTCGAGGCTGCCGCCGCCGAGATCGGCGGCGATGCCGTCGGCGTCGGGAATGGAGGCGAGCACGCCGGCGCCGGCCAGCCGCGCTTCTTCCTGGCCCGAGAGCACGCGCACCGGCGCGCCCCAGGCCGCTTCGGCATCGCGCACGAAGTCGGCGCCGTTCTTGGCGTCGCGCGCCGCCGCCGTCGCCACCGCCTCGCGCGCCACCACGCCCATGTTCGGATTCTCGACCCGCACCCGGAAGCGGCGCAGCGATTCCAGCGCCAGCTCGCAGCCTTCCCTGTTGAGCTGGCCGGTCGACACCAGATCGCGGCCGATCGAGCAGATGGTCTTCTCGTTGTGCAGGCTGGCGGCGGTGCGCGACAGCGCTTCGTAGATCACCAGGCGCACCGAATTGGAGCCGATGTCGCAGACTGCGACGCGTCCCTTGGCGCTCCACGGCGCGCGCACCGGCCGTTCGAGCACGGCGTCGTCGGGAAGCAGGGGCAATTCGCTCATCTTACATACGCGATACGATGGTCACCGGCCGCGGCCCGTCCATCTTCAGCGAGCGCCCACGTCCCGACAGCGACGGATTGGTCATGAAATAGGTGTGCGCGGAGAACGCGTCCAGGCTCTCTGATGCCGCATCGCGGGTATAGCCGCCGTCCGGCTTCATCCACCAGGTCTGCGCCTGGTCTTTCAGCAGCGCCACCATGATCTGGTCGAGCACCTGCTGATGCACGGTCGGATTGTCGACCGGCACCAGCGCCTCGACGCGGCGGTCGAGATTGCGCGGCATCCAGTCCGCCGAGGAGATGAACACCTTGGCCTTGGGCGACGGCAGGCCGTAGCCGTTGCCGAAACAGACGATGCGGCCGTGCTCAAGGAAGCGGCCGATGATGCTTTTGACGCGGATGTTGTCCGACAGGCCGGGCACGCCGGGGCGCAGGCAGCAGATGCCGCGGATCACCAGATCGACGCGTACGCCCGCCTGGCTGGCGTCGTACAGACGGTCGATCATGTGCGAATCGACCAGCGAATTGAGCTTCACCCAGATCGCGGCCGGCTTGCCGGCGCGGGCATGGGCGATCTCCTCCTCGATGCCGCGCACCAGCCTTTCGCGCAGATCGAGCGGCGAGACCGAAATCCGCTCGAGGCCGACCGGCTCGGCGTAACCGGTGACGAAGTTGAACAGCTGCGCCGCGTCGCGCCCCAGCGCCGGATCGGCGCTGAACAGCGCCAGGTCGGTGTAGATCTTGGCGGTGAGCGGATGGTAGTTGCCGGTGCCGTAATGCACGTAGGTGTGCAGCTGGCCGCCTTCGCGGCGCACCACCAGGCTGACCTTGGCGTGGGTCTTCAGTTCGATGAAGCCGTAGACCACTTGCACTCCGGCGCGTTCGAGGTCGCGCGCCCATTTGATGTTGGCGGCCTCGTCGAAGCGCGCCTTGAGCTCCACCACCGCGGTGACCGACTTGCCGGCGTCGGCCGCCTCGATCAGCGCTTTGACGATCGGCGAGTCGTCCGAGGTGCGGTACAGCGTCTGCTTGATCGCCACCACTTCGGGATCGGCCGCGGCCTGGCGCAGGAACTGCACCACCACGTCGAAGCTCTCGAAGGGATGGTGGACCAGGATGTCCTTGGCCCGGATCGCCGCGAAGCAGTCGCCGCCGTGGTCGCGGATGCGTTCGGGGAAGCGCGCGACGTAAGGCTTGTACTGCAGGTCGGTGCGCTCCTTCAGGATCAGCGTCTTGAGGTCGGAAAGGCCCAGCATGTGATCGACGAAGACGAACTCGTCCAGCGTCAGCCTGAGGTGATCGGCGATGAAGAGGCGTAAATCCTCCGGCATCGAGCGCGAGCAGATCATGTGGATGACCGAGCCGAGGCGGCGCTGCTTGAGCAGCGTTTCGAACAGCAGCACCAGATCCTCGGCCTCTTCCTCCAATTCCACGTCGCTGTCGCGGATGATGCGGAACAGGCCCGAGCCGGCGACCGCATGGCCGGGGAACAGCTTGTCGAGATTGAGCGCGATCAGCTTTTCGAGCGGCAGAAAGCGCGCCTCCTTGCCCTCGCCCGGCAGGCGGATGAAGCGCTGCAGCTGCGCCGGCACCGGCAACAGCGCCATCAGCGCCTTGCCGTCGTTGCGGCGCACCAGCTTGAGCGCCAGCGTGAAGCCGAGATTGGGAATGAACGGGAAAGGATGGGCGGGATCGATGGCCAGCGGCGTCAAAACTGGAAAGATCTGATCGCGGAACTGCCCGTCGAGCCATTCCCGGTCGGCGTGGGTCAGCTCCTCGGGATCGATCACGCTGATGCCGGCAGTGCGCAGTTCGGCGCGCAATTGCATCCAGACCTGTTGCTGATCGGCCAAGAGCTTGCCGGAGGCCGCATGGATGCGGGCGAGCTGTTCGAGCGGGCTCAAGCCGTCGGCGCTGAGGCTGGCGACGCCCTCCTTGACCATGCCGTAAAGGCCGGCCACGCGGACCATGGTGAACTCGTCGAGATTGGAGGCGGAAATCGACAAAAAGCGCAGCCGCTCCAGCACCGGATGGCGGCGGTTCTGCGCCTCTTCCAGCACGCGGTCGTTAAAGGAAAGCCAGGACAATTCGCGGTTGACGAAGCGCTCGGGCGAGTCGGGATCGATGGCCGGCACGGCCGCGGCTTCGGCGGTTTCTAGAGTCTCGTTCTCTAAGGCGGCAGGCGTTTCTTCCAGCAGCTCGATTTCCACCTGCTCCGCGGCCGCTTGCCCGGCGCTTCCGACTCGGCTCTTTGCCTTTGACATCAAGGATTTGCCACAAAAGTGCACCTTCAGCGTAAAGCAAAAACGTTACGCTGTCATGACCCGCTTTGGGCCAGCAATTCCCGAATCAGGGCCGGCGTGACGGCGCTTTTCCTGGCCAGCGCCGCCGCATCGGCGCGCGCCACGAAATCACGGATCGCCGCCGGCGAACGTTCCAGCGACCGGATCATCTGTGTGACGACGGTTTCGGGGACGGCCAGTTGGCGGTCGGCGAACAGTTTCCGCGCCAGCGCTTCGAGCAGTTCGTCGTTTGGCGCCCACAGCGGGAAGGCGGTCAGCGCGCGAAAGCGCGAGGCCAGATCGGGCAAGGCGGCCGGCCACGCCGACGGCGGCTGCAAGCCGGTGAGCAGCAGCGCGCCGCCGCGCTCGATGAGCGCGAACAGCACGCTTTCCGCCTCGCGGCCCAACGGCGCGGCGTCGACGTTCTCGACCGCCAACGCTTCGCCCGGCGCAATGGAAGCGGCGGCAAGCGCCTGCGCTTCGAGCAGCCGCGCCCCGGCGCGCTCGGCCCACACATGCGCCAGATGCGTCTTGCCCGAGCCGGAGGGTCCGTAGAGCGTCGCGGCGCTCCAGCGCGGCCAAGCGTCGATCAGGCCGACGGCCTCGGCATTGGGCGGGCCGACGACGAAATCCTCGCGCGCGTAACGGAAGGGCCATTCGAGCGGCAAGACGAGCTGCGCGGTCACGCCAGGCTCCGTTTGGCGCCGACCGCCTTCAGCCAGACCAGGCCGTAGGCGCAGAACGACCACACCGTCAGCACGGCGACGCAAGCTTCGCCGATCCGGCTCGGCCACGGCGCCCCCGCGTCGAGCGCGCTCAGCAAGAGCAGCAGCGCGACATAGATCACCTGCACCACGGTGCTGATCTTGCCGACCAGGAGCGGCGCGATCTTGAGCGGCGCGGCCAACGCCTTCGCCAGGATGATGCCCAGCACGATCGCCACGTCGCGCCCGATCACCAGGCCGGTCAGCCAAAGCGGGGCTCTGTGGGTCAGCGTCAGGGTGACGAAGCTCGCCAGCATCAACAGCTTGTCGGCGGCCGGATCGAGCCAGGCGCCGAAGCGCGAGCTGAGGGCGAAGCGCTTGGCGAGAAAACCGTCGAGCGCGTCGCTCAATCCCGCCAGCACGAATATGCCGAGCGCGGCCGCGTCGGCATGCTGCAGGATCAACGCCGCCGTCACCGGGGCGGCGGCCAATCTGAGGGCGCTCAACAGGTTGGGGGCTTGTTGCAGCAGCCGGTTCACGGCGCGCCCGAACTGCCTTGCGATAACTGCCAGCTCCCGCCGCGACCCGCGAGGGTGAGGCCCGCCTGGGCCAGCGCCTCGCGCAATTGGTCTTGCGTGCCGATGTAGGAGATCGTCAGCCGCGCCTCGCCCATGTCCATGGCGACGACGGTGACGGATTGCACGTTGGGCACGGCCGTCAGCGCGCTCTGCAGACTGGCGAATTGCGGCAGCGAGGCGACCACCACCTCGACCTCGAGGCTGCCTTTCTGGCTGAAATCGACCGCGGCGTGGGATTTCCATAGATCGTCGATGGCCTGCACGGCCTGATCGGCGGCGGCGGGATAGGTCGACGGCGCGCCTTGCAGGATGGGCAAATTGAAGCTCGTCTTGGTCGGCAATTCGTTGGGGCCGAGCCGCTTCAGCGTCACCACGAGCTTGTTGCCCGTTTGCGCGACCAGGATCAGCACCGCCTCGCCGGCATGGACGCGGGCGGCGACCGTCGCCACATCGTTCCAAGTCGCGCCGTCGAAGCCGAGGCCGCCCAGCGCACTTTGATCCAGCGCGTCGCCGATGGGAACCGAGAACGGCACCACGCTCCCGGCGAAGCGTGGATTCGCCAGCGCCGCCGTCCACGGCGAAGCGCGCAGGTAAGTGGGCGCCATCGGCACCACCAGGATGCGCCTCGCCTGCGCCGCGGTGTAGGGAATGCCCGCGCCTTGCAGCAGCCGCGCCACCGCGTCGGGATTGAAGACGTAGGTCATGTCGGCGACGTAGCGCGTGGTCGAGCGCCGCACGTTGGTCGGGAAATAATTGATGATCAGCCGCTGCAGCGAGGGATCGTCGAGCATCGGCTGGCGCGCCCAATCCTGTTGGCGGGTGAGGCGGCGGAACAGCGTCTGCCAGGCCGCCGGCCGGCCGCTGGCGATGGCGGCGTTGCGCGCCTCCTCGACCGACGCGGCGGAGGCGTCGACGTGCACGCCCGAGACGGTGAAACTGCCGTCCGCCAAGGCGGGCGCCGAGCAAAAAAACGCAAGCGCGAGGGCTAGCGCCGGAATGAGAGAGCGTCGCATGGCATACCTGCTTTGAGCGGGTGGACTATACTGGGCCAAGCGGGTCCGTGAAAGCGCCCGCGACGCCTCTTCTTCTTCCGCAATGCCGCATCGGCGCTTGCGCGGCGGCGCCCGCGCGACTAAACGACGGCGAGACCAAGCTCTGTCGCCGCCATGACGCAAAAAGACGACTCCAAGCCCCTCACCTACAAGGATTCCGGCGTGGACATCGACGCCGGCGAGGCGCTGGTCGAGCGCATCGCGCCCTTGGCCAGGTTGACGCGGCGCGCCGGCGCCGACGCCGAACTCGGCGGTTTCGGCGGCTTGTTCGATCTCAAAGCGGCGGGATTCAGCGATCCGGTGCTGGTGGCTTCCACCGACGGGGTGGGCACCAAGCTCAAGATCGCCATCGAGACCGGCAATTTTTCCGGCATCGGCCAGGACCTAGTCGCCATGTGCGTCAACGACATCGTGGTGCAAGGCGCCGAGCCGCTGTTCTTCCTCGATTACTACGCGACCGGCAAGCTGGAGGTCGAGGCCGCGGCGGCCGTGATCGCCTCCGTCGCGCGCGCCTGCAAGGAATGCGGCGCGGCCTTGATCGGCGGCGAGACCGCGGAAATGCCGGGGCTTTACGCCAAGGGCGATTTCGATCTCGCCGGCTTTGCGGTGGGCGCGGTCGAGCGCGGCGCGATCCTGCCCAAGGCGGACGAGATGCGCCCGGGCGACGTGCTGATCGGCGTGGCCTCGTCGGGCTTGCATTCCAACGGCTTTTCGCTGGTGCGCCGTGCGGTCGAGCGGGCCGGCCTGGCTTACGGCGCGCCCTCGCCGTTCGCGGCGGGACAGACGCTCGGCGATACAATGCTGGTGCCGACGCGGCTTTACGTCAAAAGCGCGCTCGCCGCGATCCGCTCCGGCGGCGTCAAAGGCCTGGCGCACATCACCGGCGGCGGCATCAGCGAGAACACGCCGCGCATGTTGCCGAAGGGACTCGACGCCGAAATCGATTTGTCGAGCTGGACGCTGCCGCCCGCTTTCGTCTGGCTGATGCGGACGGCGGGGTTGGCGGAGGCCGAGATGCTGCGCACCTTCAATTGCGGCATCGGGCTGATCGCCGTGGCGGCGGAAAAATCCGCCGGCCACGTGATCGACGCCTTCCAGCACAGCGGCGACAAGGCGCTGCGCATCGGCAAGCTGGTGCACGGCGAGGGCGAAGCGAAGGTGCGCACGCTGGGCGCGCTGAAGCTATGAAGACGAAAACCGCGATTCTGATTTCCGGGCGCGGCAGCAACATGCGCGCGCTGATCGCCGCCGCCGCCGATCCCGCTTATCCCGCCGCGATCGCGCTGGTGATCTCCAACGTCGCCGACGCGGAAGGCTTGCAGCACGCCGCCGACGCGGGCATCGCCACGCGCGTCATCCCGCACAAGCCGTTCGCCTCGCGCGAGGCCTTCGATACGGCACTCGACGATGCCATCGTCGCGGCCGGCGCCGAGATCGTCTGCCTCGCCGGTTTCATGCGCATTCTCTCCGACTGGTTCGCGTGCAAATGGCAAGGCAGGCTGCTCAACATCCATCCCTCGCTGTTGCCGGCCTACAAGGGCGTGCATGTGCACGAGCGCGTGCTCGCGGCGGGTGAAAAACAGTCGGGCTGCACGGTGCATTTCGTGGTGCCCGAGCTCGACGCCGGACCGATCATCCTGCAAGCCGCCGTGCCGGTGCTGGCGGACGACACGCCCGACACGTTGGCGGCGCGCATTCTCGTCGAGGAACACCGGATTTATCCGCAAGCTCTGGCGCTGGTGGCGGAAGGGAAAGTGAAACTCTGATTGTCATTCCCGGCCGAGCCTTGCGTCAGCAAGGCGAGGGGAAGGGAACCCAGGTGGATAGACCGAGCGTGATCTTTCCACCTGGATCCCCTTCCCTCGCATCGCTTCGCGATGCTCGCCGGGGATGACAATTATGTTCCCACCCCGGCGAGTTTCGCCGAAACCTCCCACAGCCGCTTGGCGTCGGCGTCGTTCTGCGCCGCGGCGGTCGGCGGCGTGAGCGCGCATTTGACATAATAGCCGCCGCTTTGGCCTTGCACCTCCGGCGCGGACGCCAGATAGACGATCGTCTTGGCGCCTTCGTCCGGCGAGATCGCGCCGACCTTCTTGGCGATGCCGAACGCGAACTCCATCCAGCCGCCGTTGTTGTCGCCGAAACTGGTGGCGACGAAGCCCGGGTGCAGGCAATTGGCGGTCACGCCCGTCGCCTTGATCCGCCGCGCCAGTTCGCGCGTGAACAGGATGTTCTCGAGCTTGCTGTTGCTGTAGACGCGGAACCCGCCGTAGCTCTTCTGCGATTGCAGATCGTCGAAGTCGAGCTTGGCCGAGCGGTGCGCGTCCGACGAGGTGGAAACGATGCGTCCGCCGGGCTTCATCTGCTTGAGCAGCAGATTGGTCAGCACGAAATAGGAGAGATGATTGAGCGCGAAGGTCATCTCGAGTCCGTCCGGCGTGGTCTCGCGCTTGGAGAAGACGGCGCCGGCGTTGTTGATCAGGACGTCGATCGTCCCTTCCTTGGCCGCGATCTCGCCGGCCACGCGCTTCATTTCCGACAACCGCGAAAGTTCCGCTTGATAAGCTGCGTGCTTGGCGGACTCATTGGCGATGGAAAGCCGCGCTAGCATGGTGTCGGCCTTGAGCGGATTGCGCGCCACGAAGACGATGCGCGCGCCTTGTCGCGCCAGCTCCAGCGCCGCAACTTCGCCGATGCCGGCGGTTGCGCCCGTGATGACGACGGTCTTGCCTTGCATGGTGCCTCCCCTGCCCTCATGCTTCGACAAGCTCAGCATGAGGGATTGGCCAAACGCCTCACCCTGAGCTCGTCGAAGGGTGAGGGGTTCTTATTATCCCACGATGTCGAGGTCTGAGAAGAAGAACTTGATCTCGGCGGCGGCGGTTTCCGGCGCGTCGGAGCCGTGCACCGAATTGGCCTCCATCGATTCGGCGAAATCCTTGCGGATGGTGCCCGGCGCGGCCTTGGCGGGGTCGGTGGCGCCCATCACCTCGCGATTGCGGGCGACGGCGTTCTCGCCTTCCAGCACCTGCACCACCACCGGGCCGGAGGTCATGAACTCCACCAGGCTCTTGTAGAACGGCCGCGCCGCATGGACGGCGTAGAACGCCTCGGCCTGAGGCTTGGTGAGACGGATGCGGCGCTGGGCCACGACGCGCAGACCCGCCTTCTCGAAGCGCGCGACGATCTCGCCGGTCAGGTTGCGGCGGGTGGCGTCGGGCTTGATGATGGAAAGCGTGCGTTCGAGTGCCATGTCCTGCTCCGTGGGTCGTGAAGGCGCGGCCTTATAGCCGCGGCATTTGCTGGCGCGCAAGCCGTGCTAAAAGCCGCAGATGCTCGTCATCGACAACCTCACCATCCGTATCGCCGGGCGCGAAATCTTGAAAGGCGCCACCGCCAGCGTGCCCGCGGGGCGGCGCGTCGGCCTGGTGGGACGAAACGGCGCGGGCAAATCGACGCTGCTCAAGACCATCCAAGGCATCCTTCAGCCCGACGGCGGCGCCATCTCCATGCCCAAGGACTGGCGCGTCGGCGCGCTGGCGCAGGAGGCGCCGACCGGGCCGCTGAGCCTGATCGAAACCGTGCTCGCCGCCGATACGGAGCGCGCCGCGCTCGTGGCCCGCGCTGAGCACGAAAGCGATCCTCATCACATCGCTGAAATCCACGCGCGGCTGCACGCGATCGCCGCCTACGCGGCGCCGGCGCGCGCGGCGGAGATCCTCGCCGGCCTCGGCTTTCCGACCGAAGCGCAAGCGCGGCCTTGTTCGGAATTCTCCGGCGGCTGGCGCATGCGCGTAGCGCTGGCGGCGCTGCTCTTCACCGCGCCCGATCTCTTGTTGCTCGACGAGCCGACCAATTATCTCGACCTCGAAGGCGTGATGTGGCTGGAGGCGTTCCTCGGCCGCTATCGCGGCACCGTGGTGATCGTCAGTCACGACCGCGATCTGCTCAACACTGCGGCGGAGTTCATCCTGCATCTCGATCGCGGCAAGCTGGCGCTCTATTCCGGCAGCTACGACAAATTCATCGAGGCGCGGGCGATGAAGCGCGCCAACGATCTCGCCTGGAACAAGAAGCAGGACGCCGCGCGCAAGCACCTGCAGGCCTTCGTCGACCGCTTCCGCTACAAGGCGTCGAAAGCGCGCCAGGCGCAAAGCCGCCTCAAGATGCTGGAGCGGCTGAAGACCGCCGAGGTGCCGCTCGACGAACACATCGCGCCGATCCGCTTGCCCAAGGCGCTTGCGGCCAGCCCGCCGCTGATCGCGCTCGACCGCGCCGCCGTCGGATACGAGCCGGGCAAGCCGGTGCTCAGCCAGATTTCGCTGCGCTTCGATCCCGACGACCGCGTGGCGCTGCTCGGCCAGAACGGCAACGGCAAATCGACGTTGGCCAAGCTGCTCGCCGGCAAGCTCGAGCCGATGGCGGGCGCGGTGGTGCGCGCGAAGAAACTGGTGCCGGGCTATTTCGCGCAACATCAGCTCGAGGAACTCGACAGCGCGCTGACGCCGCTCGAAACATTGGGGCACATGCGGCCGAAACTCTCGCAGCTCGAATTGCGCACGCAATTGGGCGGTTTCGGATTCTCGGCCGACAAAGCGCTGACCAAGGTCGGCGATCTTTCCGGCGGCGAGCGCGCGCGGCTGATGCTGGCGCTGGCCACGCTCGACAAGCCGAACTTGCTGATCCTCGACGAGCCGAGCAACCATCTCGACATCGACGCGCGCGCCGAATTGCTTGCCGCGCTCAACGATTTTGACGGCGCCGTCGTGCTGGTGAGCCACGACCGCCGCTTGATCGAATCGACCGCCGACCGGCTGCTGCTGGTGGCCGGCGGGCGCGTGGAGCCGTTCGACGGTGATCTCGACGATTATCGGCGCTTGCTCTTAGCGGCCGACGAAGCGCCGCGCCCGTCCGAACCCAAGCTCACCAAGGAAGACGCGCGGCGCGCCGCCGCGGCCAGGCGCGCGCAACTGAAACCGCTGAAGGAGAAGGCCGACGCCGCCGAGCACGAAATCGCGCGGCTCTCCGCCGAGCTTGCCAAATACGACAAGGCGCTGGCCGATCCGCTGTTGTTCGTCCACGATCCGGCGAAAGGCGCTTCGGTGTCGAAGAAGCGCGCCGACGCCGCGCGCAAGCTGGCCCAAGCCGAGACGCGCTGGCTCGAGGCGCACGCGGCCTACGAAGCGGCGCTGGCGGCGGATTAGCGCGCGACAGCGTGGGGCGATTTTGCTATGATGCAAGCGGCAACAGGGGCATTGTCGTTCGCACTCACGGAGGAGTACATGCAACCGTTGCGCATCGCGATACCGGCGATGTTGTTGTTTTTTGCGGCGAGCGCCGCTCTGGCCGATCCCTCCGATTACTGCACCAGTGAGCAGACGGCCGACCAGGTGGTCTACACCATCGGCAGCTGGGACAGTTTGCGCCAGTTCTGGGAGAAATACGGCGGTTGCGACGACGGGGACGTTTCCCTGGAACTCTCCGACCGGGTGTCCGATCTGCTCGCCAATCACTGGGATACGTTGGCGGCGCTGCAAAACCAAGTGAACGACAGCGGCCGTTTCGAGAAATTCGTCCTTTTCCACATCGACCCGTCGGTGATGCCGGACCGCTACCCGAAAATTCTGGACAATGCGAAGAACCATTGCCCCGCCGACAACGCCGCGCTTTGCCAGAAGATCGCCGCCGCGGCGAGCTCCCAAACGCCGGTGCAATAAGCCAAAGCAGAATCCGGCTTAACGGCAAGAAGATTCTTGCCCGTTTCAAAACTCGCTTGTCATCCCCGGCGAGCGCGAGCGTGTCACGCGAGCGCGAGGGAAGGGGACCCAGGTATCAACGCGTGAGCCCCAGCTCCTGGGTCCCCTTCCCTCGCATCCGCGCCGTTGGCGCGAATGCTCGCCGGGGATGACAGCGAGAGGGATCGAGCGGCGTGTTACCCCAGCTGTTCGCGCGCGATGCGTTCCCATTCGCGCTGGCGGCGGCGGTAGAAGCCCGGCGCGTTCTGCGCCGATTTGACGATCTCGGTGAACAAGGCGCGGGCGCGGTCGCGCTGCCCGATGGATTGCAGCAGCAGCGCGAAGCGGCAGCGCGCCTCTTCGCCCGGATAGCGCGGCACCACCGCCTCGTAGTGGCGCAGCGCGTCGTCGGTGCGCCCGACCAGCACCAGGGCGCGCGCGTAATCGAGCTCGACGTCGGCGTCGAACGCCGCTTTGTCGAGCCGTTTCAGTTTCTCGAAGGCCTCCACCGAGCCGGCGCCGTCACCCGCCAACAGCTTGGCGCGCGCCAGGCCGCGCAACAGCACCGGATCGTCGGCCCCGATCGGCCCCGACATCGTGCTGTTGTAGAGATCGATGGCGTCGTTGAAGCGGCCGCGCTTGAGGCACTCCTCGGCCAGCGCGCGCTTGGCGTCGGCCGAACCCACCATCTCGACCTCGCGCAGCTTCTCGCGATAGGAGCGGCCGGGATCGACCGTCGAGGCGACGTTGTCGGCGAACCGGCGCGCCCCGCTCGAGCCGGCCATGTCGGGCAGGATCGCGAACAGGCAATAGGCGAGCCAGCCGAACGGCGGCGGGATGAAGGCGATCGCCATGATCCACAGCCAGGAGCGGCCGGTACGGATCACGTGATAAGCAAAAGCCAGGTCGATCAATAAGGTGAAAAAGCCGAAGCCGTAGAACATCGCGGGAGCCATGCTGAGGATGGCGACTTCTGATATGCTCTGGGTGGTAGTAAATCAACCCTTCCGTTGGGTGCATCGAGTGAAACGAAAGTTCTATTGTGGATTGGACTTTTTTTTTGCTTCCGCCTTCGGCTCTGCTGTCCCGTCCACATTTTTCTGTGGCGGAATTTGTAAGATCGGCTCGCCTTCAATTGCGGGAAACTCCAGTGCCTTCGCAATTTGGGATAATTCGTCAAACCGCTTTGACTGAATGTCGGCGTCCGCTTGCGTGGTACCTACTGGAGGTTTCGGCGGCGGAAGGGATCTGACTTCAATAATCAAACCTCTTTCTACGCGAGCCATAAGAGCCTGCATAGCCCATTTGAGTCCGGTCTCTAACTCAGACTTTCTCCCGCCGTCGCCACGATATTCTCTTATCAATTCACCTGCACGCTCTTTGATCGATTGCTCGACTTTTTTCTTTACGTTTGCCTCGATTTTTCCCAGCACGTCTTCGTCAAGTCCCAACTCCTTAAGATCGTTGTACTTCTTCTTGATTTCTAATGCTTGCTTCCAAGTATTAAGCATCCATGTTATCGACGCTGCTATCGCCGCTACCGTAGTTGGATCAAGACCAAAAAAGAAAATTGGATTCGATGTCGATATCTGTTTGACCGAAACCTCCTCAACCGACCCAACCACGACCTCAGAGAACTGCCTGATGATTAACTCAACGTCACGAAGTTCCTTAACTAGAAGGTCGAGTCTGTTTGAAAACAGTTCCCTTGGAATCAGGAAACCGATTTCAGCTTCTCCCGCGGCCAGATCATCACTACTCACTCCAAGAGTAGTTAGGCTACTTTCTGCCGATTTCAGCGCTTCGATGTAAGCGACTCGTTGGCTAATTATCTTATTTACACTTTGCTGAACCACGGTTGGCGTCAGCGGATTTTGAGCCATCGAATTCCGTATTGTCGTTACAACTGAGGCGCTGAAATATGCAGTGGCGCCTATCTCATTCAAAACGCTATGCTGGGCCGGCGTCAGTGCGTTCTCAAAATCTCGAAAGCTTTCCTCAAGAGTATTTATGCTATTGGCAACGGCCGTTTGATGAGCAGGTGCCTGCGGCTGAGCGACAAGATTGGTCAATGCGGTAGAGAATTCAGAGAGTTTTTGCTGGAGCCCTAATCTCTGCTCTGCCGTCAACAAGAATTTGATGAACTGTTGCAAGCGTGAAGCGTTCATCGTTGCGACCTGATTAGAGTTATTACAAGGTATAACTTCTGATTTGTCGTTGGGTTTCTCTTGTTAATGGTTATCGGGCGACCCTTTGAGGCGTCAACGCTCGCATTACAACTATTTGTGTATATTTGTCGAATTCCAACCCTGTTTCTCGAATTTTCCGTGCACGGTTTGGCGCCGCGGGGCGGCTTTGTGCTGCCAAACGGCGCATACACGACGATTCGCACCTCGCAGAGGGATACCGCCCGGCCTATTTCTGTTAAACTGGACTCGGAGCGTCTTGAGAACCGTAATGACGGACGACCGTTTTTTCCATCGGGCCGGCCCTTTCCGGCTTGACGAAATCGCGCACACCATCGGGGCGGAGTTAGGCGATAGCGCGCCGGCGGATTTCCTAGTGCGCGACGTGGCGGCGCTGGATAACGCCGAGGCCGGCGACGTTAGCCTGTTCTGCGACAAGCAATATGCCGCAGCCTTCGCCAGCACGGGGGCCGGCGCCGTCGTCACCGAACGCCGCTTGAGCGGTCACGCGCATAACGGGGCGTGGCTGCTGCTGGTGGCCAATCCGCGCCTCGCCTTCGCGCAGATCGGGCACAAGTTCTACCCGCCCGACAAGCCGGTCGAAGGCACTGGGATGCAGGCGCAAGTCGATCCCACCGCCACGCTCGGCAAGGGAACGCAGATCGGTGGCGGCGCGGTGATCGGCGCCCATGCCGTCATCGGCGAGCGCTGCCTGATCGGCTGCAACGCGGTGATCGGTCCGGGCGTGGTGATCGGCGACGATTGCGCGATCGGCGCCGGCTGCGTCGTCAGCCATGCGCTGATCGGCGCGCGCGTCATGCTCGACGCGAACGTCACGCTGGGCAGCGCCGGCTTCAGTTTCGTGCCTTGCCTGACGGGGCTGCTGCGCGTGCCGCAGCTGGGGCGCGTCGTCATCGAGGACGACGTGCAGTTCGGCGCCAATTGCGCGGTGGATCGCGGCGCCATCGGCGACACCGTCATCGGCGCCGGCACGGTGTTCGACAATCTGGTGCACATCGCCCACAATGTGAGGATCGGCCATCATTGCGTCATCGCCGGGCAGGTCGGCATCGCCGGATCGAGCGTGATCGGCCCCGGCGTGATGATGGGCGGACAAGTCGGCATCGCCGATCATCTGACCATCGGAGCGGGCGCGCGCATCGCGGCCAAGAGCGGGGTGATGCGCGACGTCGCCGAGGGCGAGACGGTCGGCGGCTATCCCGCGATGCCGCTGCGCCAATGGCACCGCCAGAATATCGCCGTGAAGAACCTCACGGGCCACAAGGACGATTAGCCCTGCTTCTCGAATTTCCCGGCGGCGTTTTCTTTCCAGTAGGTGACGTCGTGGCCGGCGGCTTTGGCCTCTTTCCAGGCCGCGCGCGCGGCGTCGACCGCGGCCGCGTCGCGCCCGTCGAACATGACGACGATGCGCGCGAAGGTTTTTGCCTCCTCGCCGTCCCATTGAGGCGCCGGCGTGCCACCGATCAGGAACAGAACGTCGGCGCGGTTGGGATTGCCCTCTTCCACCGTGATCAGCACCGGCTGGCGCGCCGCATCGCCGTCGCCGAGCTGCGCGTGTGGCAGAAAGCCGTCGTTGAAGGTCCACAGCCGCGTGTCGAGCGCATCGGCGCGCTCGGCATTGTCGCATTTGATCAGCGCGCGCCAGCCGCGTTCCAGCGTTTTGTCGACCAGCCCCGGCAGTGCCTCGTCCAGCCCGCGCCGTTCGAGATGGTAGAAGAGGACTTCGGTCATCAATCGCCTCCCCCTTGTGGGGAGGTCGACGCATGAGCGACAGCGAATGCGTCGGGTGGGGGGCGGTGTTTGCGATCAGTACCGCCCCCCACCCGGCTCACTTCGTTCGCCGACCTCCCCACAAGGGGGAGGTTATGAATTCGCTTCGACATCAGCCCTCGTAATGATCCGCCACCAGACGATCCAAGAGCCGCACGCCCCAGCCGGTGCCCCAGCTCGGGATCAGCGTCTTCTGTTCGTTGTCCTGCCAGGCGACGCCGGCGATGTCCAAATGCGCCCACGGCGTCTTGTCGATGAAGCGCTGGAGGAATTGTGCGGCGGTGATCGAGCCGGCATTCGGACCGCCGATGTTCTTCATGTCTGCGATCTTCGATTTCAAGAGCTTGTCGTAGCCCGAGCCGAGCGGCAGGCGCCACACCGGCTCGCCGACCTCTTTGCCGGCCGCGATCAGCCGCTCCGACAATTTGTCGTCGTTGGAAAACAGGCCGGCGTGCTCGGCGCCCAGCGCGATCATGATCGCGCCGGTCAGCGTGGCGAGATCGACCACGAAGCGCGGCTTGAAGCGCGTCTGCGCGTACCACAGCGCGTCGGCCAGCACGAGCCGGCCTTCGGCGTCGGTGTTGAGCACTTCGATGGTCTGGCCGGAGAGCGATTTCACCACGTCGTCAGGACGCTGCGCCTTGCCGTCCGGCATGTTCTCGACCAGGCCGACGACGCCGACCGCGTTGACCCGCGCCTTGCGCGCCGCCAGCGTGCGCATGGCGCCGAGCACCGCCGCGCCGCCGCCCATGTCGCCTTTCATGCCCATCATCGAGGCGGCCGGCTTGAGCGACAGCCCGCCGGAATCGAAACACACGCCTTTGCCGACGAAGCAGACCGGCGACGCGGTCTTTTTCCGCGCGCCGTGCCATTGCAGCACCAAGAGCTGGCTGTCGCGCTCGCTGCCTTGGCCGACGCCGAGCAACGCGCCCATGCCGAGCTTCTTCATCTCGGCCTCGCCGAGCACTTTGACCTTCAGTCCGAGCTTGGAAAGCGCTTTCGCCCGCCGCGCGAATTCGACCGGCGACAGCACGTTCGGCGGCTCGTTGACCAGATCGCGCGCCAGGAACACGCCCTCGGCAACCGCCTCGCACGGCGCGAAGGCTTTCTTCGCCGCGGCGGGATCGGCGGCGAAAACCGTCACCTTCTCGAGCTTGGATTCGTGCTCGGCCAGCTCCTTGGTGCGGTATTGCAGAAAAGCATAGCTCTTGAGCCTGGCGCCCAGCGCCAGATGGGCCGCCAGCGCCGGCGCCTTGAGCTTGACGCCCTTGGGATGATCGATCTCAAAGCTGATTTCCGTCTCGTTGCTTGCCGAAAGCTTGCCGAGCGCCGCCGCCGCCGCCATCTCGGCCGCATTGGCGTCAAACGATTCTAGCTTGCCCAGGCCGACCACCAGCAGGCGCGAGGCTTTCAGCCCCGCCGGCGCCAGGATTTCCAGCACCTGTCCGGCCTTGCCCTTGAACCGGCTGACTGCCAGGGCCCGCGCCACGGCGCCGGAAGCGGCCTTGTCGGCCTTGGCGGCGGCCGACAGCAGCTGCGGCCCCTCGCTGGCACCGACCACCCAGGCGCCCGATTTGACCTCAGAAGGTGCGGCAAAACTCACTTGCATGCTCAACTCCCGCTTTTCGCTGTAAGGCCGATTGCCCCATGGCCCGAAGGGAATGCTAAACAGAGGGGCTGGTAGTTTAAGTCGAATCGCTGGGCGGGCAAAAGGCGCCCCCGGGACCGAAGATGTCGCGACTGTCGCTTTACGTGCTCAAGCAGCTGATGGGACCGATCGTGCTGTTCGCGTTCCTGCTGACCTGTGTGGTCTGGCTGAGCCAATCGCTGCATTTCCTCGATCTCGTCATCTCGCGCGGCCAATCGGCCGAGACCTTCGTCTACCTCACCATGATGATCCTGCCGAGCCTGTTGGTCATCATCCTGCCCGTCGCCTATTTCGCCGGCACCTTGTACACGCTCTCCAAGCTCAATTCCGACAGCGAGCTGGTGGTGATGGCGTCGGCCGGCTTCAGCCGCGCCCAGCTTGCCGCGCCAGTGTTCGTGGCGGCCGCGATCGCCATGGCCTTCACCTATCTGTGCGCCCTTTACCTGATGCCGGCGGGCCAGCGCGCGGTGCAGGACAAGGTGGTGAACATCAGGGCCGATCTCGGCGCCGCCTTGCTCAACGAGGGCACCTTCAATCCGATCTCCAACGGCGTCACCGTGTTCATCCGCTCGATCGACTCCGAAGGGCGTTTCCGCGGCGTCCTGGTGCACGACAGCCGCAATGCCAGGGCGCCCATCACCTATCTGGCCGAGAGCGGCGAGATGGTCCAGACGCCGGCCGGTCCGCGCCTGATCATGCGCGACGGCACCATCGAGCAGGCGCGCGGCGCCGGCGCGCATCTGTCGGTGCTCAAGTTCGAACGCGACGTCTTCAATCTCGATCAGTTCGCGGGGCCGGCCAGCGTCACCGAACGCGCCGCCAACGAACGCTATCTCCCCGAATTGCTGAATCCCGATCCCCGGCTCAGCGCCAAGACCCGCGACGCCTTCATCGCCGAGGGCCACAACCGCATCAGCGAGCCGTTGTATTGCATCGCCTTCGCGCTGATCGCGCTGGCCGCCGTCACCAGCGGCCGCCGCGCCCGCGGCGCCAATGCGCTGCGCATGAGCATCGCCTCGTTCGCGGCGGCGGGCCTGCGCATCGCCGGCTACGGTGTGCAAGGCGTGGCGGCGAGCCATCCCGCGCTGTGCCTGCTGTTTTATCTCGTGCCGTTGGCGGGCGCGCTGGCGGGAGGAGCGGTGCTGGCCGGCCTGGAGCCGGAGAACTTGGTCGCGGCGAAAGCGGCGGAGGCCGCCCCATGAGCTGGTCGTGGACCTTGTACCGCTATCTGGCGCGCCAGTTCCTGATCGGCGTGGTGATCGTCTACGCCGTCTTCCTGGTGCTGGCCTTGTCGATCGACATCGTCAATCTCATCGACCGCACGGCGGGGCGCGGCGTGCCCAGCCTGGCGATCCTCGGCATGGGGCTGCTGCAGCTTCCCGATCTCGGCCAGAAGCTGCTGCCGTTCGCGGTGCTGCTGGGCGGGGTCTATTGCTTCGCCAGGCTGTCGCGCAGCCAGGAACTGGTGGCGACGCGCGCGGCGGGCGTTTCGGCCTGGGATTTCCTGGTCCCGCCCTTGACGGTGGCGATCGCCGTCGGCGTCTTCGCGGTCCTGGCGGTGACGCCGATTTCGGCGCGCATGCTGGCGCAATTCGCCGCGCTCGAAGCCAAGTACATCAAGGGCGAGGCCTCGCAGCTTTCGGTCTCCGCCAACGGGCTGTGGCTGCGGCAGGGCAACGAGCAGCATCAGTCGGTGATCCACGCCCTCAGCGTCACCGACCAGGGCGTGCATCTGGAACAGGTGATCGTCTTCCTTTACGGCGCCAACGATCACGTCGAAGGCCGCATCGACGCGGACACCGCCCAGCTGGGCGACAAGGTCTGGACGCTGCACAGGGCCTGGGTCAGCGGCCCGGACGGCATCGCCGCCTATCACGAGGTCTACGATCTGCCCACGGTGCTGACGCCGGCGCAAATCCAGGAGAGCTTCGCCTCGCCCGACACGCTGTCGTTCTGGGAGCTGCCCAATTTCATCCGCATGGCGCAAAGCGCCGGATTTTCGGCGGTGCGCTACCGCTTCTATCTCTACACGTTGTTGATGCTGCCGATCCTGTTCGCGGCGATGGTGTTCATGGCGGCGAGCTTCTCGCTGCGGCTGGGGCGGGCCGGCGGCATCGGCCAGATGGTGCTGGCGGGCGCCTTGTCCGGCTTCGGCGTCTATTTCTTCAGCGATCTGACACGCGCCCTCGGCCAATCGGGGATTTTGCCGGTGGCGCTGGCCGCCACCGCGCCGGCGGCGGCGGCGATCCTGATCGGCATGACGCTGCTCTTCCATCAGGAGGACGGATGAGGCTGCGCGCCAAGACGCTCGCGTTGGCTTTCTCGGCGCTGGTGCCGCTGGTCGCGGCCGCGGCCCATGGCGCCGACGCCAAGCCCGACGGGCAGATGCTGCTGCAGGCCGACGAGGCGGTCTACGACGCCGACCGCCAAGTGGTGAGCGCGCAAGGCCATGTCGAGATCGATTACGGCGGGCGCATCCTGCTGGCCGACAAGGTCGTCTACGACCAGAAGACCGACGTGGTGACAGCCGACGGCGATGTCTCGCTGCTGGACGCCAACGGCGACGTCTCCTTCGCCCAGCACGTCGTGCTGAACGACCAGATGCGCGACGGCGCGCTGAGCGGCTTCGGCGCCTTGCTCGGCAAGAACGGCCGCATGGCGGCGGCGAGCGCCACGCGCAGCCAAGGCCGCTTCACCCAGGCGAACAACGTCGTCTATTCGCCCTGCAGGATATGCAATCAGCCCGGCCAGCGCACGCCGCTGTGGCAGATCAAGGCCTTTCGCGTGGTGCACGACGAAGAGACCCATCGCATCAAGTTCAACGATGCGACCATCGCCTTCTTCGGCATCCCGATGCTCTACACGCCCTATCTCGCCGAGCCCGATCCGACGGTGCACTGGGCCACCGGCTTCTTGACCCCCGACATCGGTTCGTCGACCACCGCCGGCTACTTTCTGCGCCTGCCTTATTACATCTCCTTGTCGCCCTCGCAGGACGCGACGCTGGAACCGCTGGTCAGCACCAAAGGCGGCGAGCTGCTGCTCGGCGAATACCGCCAGCGCTGGAACAATGGCGGCATGTGGCTGCAAGGCAGTTTCGGCGAGAATCCCGACGGCGGCCTCAGCCAGCATCAAAGCCAGCTTTATTCGCACCTCTTCGGCTCTGGGCGCATCCCCATCGCCGCCGACTGGCAGACCGGCTACGACGTGCAGTTCACCTCCGACGAGACCTATCTCAAGCGCTACGACATTTCCCAGCTCGACCGGCTGTCGAGCGATTTCTTCCTGGTGGGCGAAGGCGGGCGCAGCCGCTTCGCCATCACCGGCTATTTCTTCCAGGGGCTGCGGGCCACCGACGACAACCGCACCTTCCCCATCGCTTTGCCGCTGATCGAATACAGCTACATCCCGATGAACAAGTGGCTGGACGGCCAGTTCCGCTTCGACATCAACAGCGTGGCTTTGACGCGCGACATCGGCAGCAACGACCAGCGCTTCACGGCGGAAGCGCGTTGGCGCGCGCCCTATGTCGCCAGCGACGGCGAAATATGGACGCTGCAGCTCGACGCGCGCGGCGACGTTTACCACACCGACGTGCCCATACCGCTGCCCAGCGACAGCCATTACGTCAGCCGCGGCCTGCCTTATGTGGGGCTCGACTGGCGCTGGCCGTTCATCGCAGAAGGCACGGGCGGCCGCTCGCTGATCGTTGAGCCGATCGGGCAGCTGGTGCTGGCGCCTTACGGTGGCAATCCCAAGGGCATCCCCAACGAGGACAGCCTCGATCTGGAAATCGACGACAACGACATCTTCAGCTTCGACCAGGTGCCGGGCTACGACCTGGCCGAAACCGGCCCGCGCGCCAATTTCGGCTTCCGCGCGGAATCGCGCTTTTCCTCGGGCTATGTCGAAGCCCTGCTGGGCCAGACCTTCCGGCTGAAATCCGACACCATCTTTTCGCCCGACACCGGACTCACCGGCACGGCGTCCGACGTGGTGGGGCGCGTCTCGGTCAAGTTCCCGCCCTATCTCGATCTCACCCAACGCGTCGATTACGACGAGGAAACCGGAACCGTACGGAGAAATGAAATTTACCTTACCGGGATTTTAGGGCGCTCGAGCGCCCAGGTTTCCTACATCCAGCTCGCCTCCCAGGAGGGCCTGCCGGCGCGTCAGGAGGTCGACGCGCAAATGGACGTCAATTTCTACGAAAACTGGCAGGGTTTCGCGGCGATCCGCCGCGATCTGATCGCCAATCAGACGCTCGACAGCGAATTCGGGCTCGGCTACGAGGACGAATGCCTGGGCATCTCCCTGGCCTATCACCGCAAATACACCGCCGACGTCGACCTGCCGCCTTCGACCTCGATCATCCTGCGCTTCAACCTCAAAACGACGGAGGCGCCGATCCAGGCCTTCAGCCTTTTCCCGCAGGATGTCTTCTCCTATACCCATCCTTGAACCGAGGCGGGATTTGCTTATCCTCCCGGCCGGTTGGGAGCGTACCGTCGCTGCGGGGCCAGGGAACGGAAGGATGATCAGCATTCGAATTCGCCGCGGATTGACGATTTTCCTCTGCAGCCTGAGCCTCGGCGCCGGCCTGCTGGCGGCGCCCGCTTTGCCGCAGCCGGCCGGCAACGATGTCGCCGCTCCGCCCGCCGCGCCGCCGCCGCCGGTCAGAGACGCCGCCGTGCCGCCGGGCAACGAGGTCGTCGCGCCGTCCGCCGCGCCCGCTGACAGCAAGCCCCAGCCCCCCCATTACCAGGACGCCATCGTCGCCATCGTCAACGACAAGCCGATCTCCGAATACGACCTGCAGCAGCGCATGGCGCTGGTGATGAGCACCTCGAACCTGCCCGACACGCAGCAGATGCGCGACAAGGTGCGCGAAGAGGTCCTCAACCAGCTCGAGACCGAGATGATCCAGCGCCAGGAGGCCTTGAAGAACCAAATCACCGTCTCCTCGGTCGAGGTCGACAAGGACATCCAGGGCATCCTGACCGACAACCACATGACGATGGATCAGCTCAAAGGGGTTCTGGCCAGAGGCCATGTCGTGATGGCCACCTTGCGGGCGCAGATCGCCGCCCAGCTGCTCTGGGAGAAGACGGTCGAACAGGAATATGCGGGCCGCGTCAACATCACGCCCGAACAGGTCAACGCCGAAATGGCGCGCATCGCCGAGGGCGCGAACAAGACGCACTTCACGGTCTCGGAAATCTTCCTGGCGGTGGACAATCCCGAGCAGGACGAAAAGGCGCTCAAGGACGCGCAGAATCTGGAGACGCAGCTTCAGGCCGGCGCGCCCTTCGCCTCCGTCGCGCGCCAGTTCAGCCAGAGCCCGTCGGCGGCGGACGGCGGCGACATCGGCATGGTCTACGACGGCCAGCTGGCGCCCGAACTCAACGTCGTGCTGGAAGGGATGAAGACCGGCGACATCTCTCAGCCGGTCCGCGCCCCCGGCGGCTATTTTATCCTGCAGCTTCGCCAGCGGCTGGAAGCGGTGGGCACCAAGATTCCGGAGGCGCCCAAGCCGGAGGACACCGCTCTGCCCGACTCGTTGCCGCTGACGCGCATTCTTCTGCCCATACCGCCCAAGACGCCGCAACAGATCCTCGACAACGTCCTGAAAGTGTCCGAGGCCATCCGCGAACACATCAGCTCCTGCGACATGATCCCCAAGCTGATGACCCAGGTGAAAGGCGCCGCCGTCTTTCCCATGGGCATGACCAAGCTCGACGAGCTGAACCAGCAGACCCGCGACGCGCTGGCCAAGACCACGGCGGGAGACGTCGCCGCGCCGTTCCAGGACGCTGCCGGCATCGAGATCTTCGCGCGCTGCGACAAGGCCCCGCCGAAGATCGTCGGCTACCAGCTGCCGACGCGCGAGGAAGTGGAAAACGAGCTGTTCAAGGATCAGATCAGCGCGCTGGCCCGCCGCTACAACCGCGATCTGCGCCGCGATGCCGATATCGAAACGCGCTGAGCCTGACGCGCCGATTCTCGTCACCATGGGCGATCCGGCCGGCATCGGACCGGAGGTCGCCGTTGCCGCGTACAAGGCGCTTGGCGGACGCGTCGGCCGGCGGGCGCTGAAATTCGTCGGCGATCCGCAAGTGTTTCCCGGCCTTGGCGAGGCCGTGTTGGCGCGTCCGCCGCTGGCCGTCAGAGCGATCCCGGGCAAGCCAGAGCCGGCCAACACCAAAGCCGTGATCGAGGCGATCGACTTCGCGGTCGATCTGGCGCTGAAAGGCGAAGCCGCGGCCGTGGTCACCGCGCCGATCAGCAAGGCCGTGTTGATGCAGGAAGGCTTCGCCTATCCCGGTCACACCGATTATCTGGCGCATCTCACCGGCGCGCCGCGCGCGGTGATGATGCTGGCGAGCGAGGCGTTGCGCGCCATCCCGCTCAGCGTGCACATTCCGCTCGCCGAGGTGCCGCGCGCCATCAGCGCCGAGGCGATCCTGGAAACCGCCGAGATCGCGCTCGCCGCGCTCACGCGCGATTTCGCCATCGCCCGGCCGCGGTTGGCGGTCGCCGGGCTCAATCCGCATGCCGGCGAAGAAGGCATGCTCGGCCGCGAAGAGCGCGAGATCATCGCGCCGGCCATCGAGGAACTGCGCCGGCGCGGCCACGCCGTGCTCGGGCCTTTGCCCGCCGACACCATGTTCCACGCCGAAGCGCGGGCGCGCTACGACGCGGCGCTCTGCATGTATCACGACCAGGCGCTGATCCCGCTGAAGACGCTGTCGTTCTGGGAAGGCGTCAACGTGACGCTGGGCCTTCCCATCATCCGCACCTCGCCCGATCACGGCACCGGCTTCGACATCGCCGGCACGGGCAAGGCCGATCCGCGCAGCATGATCGCCGCCGTGCGCCTGGCCGCGACGATGGCGGATGCGAGACTTCAAAGTGCGGGATGAACTTCCGCCGCTGCGCGAGGTGATCGCCGCGCACGGCCTCAGGGCGAAGAAATCGCTGGGGCAGAATTTCCTCTTCGACCTCAACCTGACGCGGCGCATCGCGCGCGCGGCGGAAGCGGACGGCGCCGTCGTCTATGAAGTCGGCCCGGGCCCCGGCGGGCTGACGCGGGCGCTGCTTGCCGAAGGGGCCGCGCGGGTGATCGCGGTGGAACGCGACGAACGTTGTCTCGCCGTGCTGGCGGAAATCGCCGCGGCTTATCCCGGTCGGTTGGATGTTGTTTCCGCCGACGCGCTGGCGATCGACGAAGCGGCACTGCTGCGCGAGCGCGGGATCTCCGGCCTTGTTCGTATCGCGGCCAACCTTCCCTACAACATCGGAACCGCACTTCTCGTGAAATGGCTCACGCTCAACGCATGGCCGCCATTCTGGTCGAGCCTGACGTTGATGTTCCAGCGCGAAGTGGCTGAGCGGATCGTGGCGGCGCCGTCATCCTCCGCCTACGGACGGTTATCGGTGCTGGCAAGCTGGCGCACGCGGGCGAAAATTCTCTTCGACGTGTCGAAAAGCGCCTTCGTGCCGCCGCCCTCCGTCACCTCGTCCGTCGTGCGGCTCGAGCCGCTGGCCGAGCCCATCGCCCCCGCGCGCCTTACCGATCTCGAAGCGGTTACCGCGGCGGCCTTCGGCCAGCGCCGCAAGATGCTGCGCCAATCGCTGAAGCAGTTGATGCCCGACGCCGAAGCCCTAGTGCTCGAGGCGGGCCTCGATCCCACCGCGCGGCCGGAACATCTCTCCGTCGCGCAGTTCGCCGCGCTGGCGCGGGCGTGGCGTGCGAGAGCGGCGAACTGAGCGACGCAATCTCCGCGGCTCGTTGAGGCGGCACATCAAAATGAGTCCGAATGAAGAGAGATGTTGAACCGCCGCGCGCGTTGCCCGATACTTGCGCGATTTCACGATGGGGGCTCCGATGTGGAAATGGCTGCTGTCGGCGGGCATTGCAGCAATGCTTGCGACTTTTCCGGCTGCCGCCGCCGATTTTTTCACGGTCTCCGCCTGCGAGGACGGCGGACGCCTGCCCGTCATCTTTCAGATCGACTGCAGCAACGTCGCCGATCCGCACGCGAAAGCTCTCTGCCCGGTGTTCCTCCGCAACCAGGCCTGCCGCGTGTTTCCGGCCTATCGGCAGATCACCGGCATTCGGATGGAGCAATTCTGCCCGTCGCTCACCTACACCATCTACGATCAGGACAAATGGCCGGAACAGGGCGGCGAGGCCGGCGGATTGGCGCTGCGCTGCGCGGTCCACTATATGACGCAGTATTCGGTCGGCTCTACGTCGAGCGCCCCGTTCGGGCCTTACGATACGCACGAGATCCTGCACGAATATCACGAGGCGCTGGGCGCCATTCCCTATCAGCATATCCTGTTCTCCGTGAGCCAGCCGGAGGTGATGCGGCTGGTCGGCGATACCGCGGCGTACGACAAGGCCATCGCGCGCATGAAGCAGGAAGTCTCCACCTTCGATCAGCGAAGTCAGATGCTGGCGCAGCGCGGCGGCACCATTGACCAATGCGTCTTGGCCGAGGTTCAAGTCGAAGAACAGCTCTATCTCGCCGATCGCCGGAACGTCTATCGCTTCTACCAGGCGCTTGGTCCGGCGCGGTCGAATTCCCAGGCCGACCGCGAGGCGCGCTTCAATCGCATGTACGATAAGGTCTCAGGAGGGCGCGTGCGGGCATTTCTCCTCGCCCATGGCTGCGCGCCGTTTTGAGGTGACGACGAAGCGAGCTAATTCCAGACGCACTGCAATCCGAAGCGGGGGATCGGCAGAGCACTGGAAGAGCGCGTCCCGTTTTCCGGCAACGCTTGACGGAGCACTTGCCGCATGATGTCCGCGAAGACCGCCGGCCGTTCCAGGTGCGGAAAATGCGCGGCGCCGGCCACTTCGAACCATTGCTTGCGGGGCGCCTGCACCCGGTCGAACCAAGTCCTTGCCAGGCTCTTGGGAGTCGTCATGTCGTTCGCTCCCGTCACGACATAGACTGGAATGGCAAACCGCTGGGGCGGCACGCCATAGCCGCCGGGGATATCGTATTTGAGATGCGCCTGCGCGAATTTCGGGCCTTTGGCGACGTTCAGCGCATCCGCGAGGCTGTATTCCGGCGCCATGAGCCCCGTCAGGATCAACGGCGTCATCGATTTCGACCCGGCTAATTCTCCACCGGCCTGGAAAAGCAGGTCTTCCCGGTTTGCCGACGTCACGGCCTTGCCGAGTTTGTCGCGGATGAGCCGGTCCTGCACGGCGTGTTCCGCGGCGGGATCGCCGTCCTGGCCGATGCCGACATAGGCGTAAAACAGTTCCGGATGCGAGGCGGCGAGATGAGCACCCAGGAACGTGCCCCACGAATGGCCCACCAGGAATATCCGCTTGTCGCCATAGCGCTGGCGAAGATAACCGACGATCTCCAGCGCATCGGCTTCCATCTGGGTGAAGGTCATGCTCGTCGGGTTCAGATCGGCATGGTAACTTTTGCCTGCGCCGCGCTGATCCCATTGGACCACGACGAAATCGCGCTCCAACGGGCGCGCAAAGGCGTGAGCCAGGTACATCGCCGGCATTCCCGGTCCGCCGTGAAGGAACAGCAGGACCGGCTTGCGACGGTCGCAGCCGCGCTCCAACAGCCATTGCCGGTCGCCGTTCACCTCGACGGCATGGAGCCTGGCAACCGCATGCGGCGCGAAGATCGGATCGGTGTAGGACTTGAAGACGAACCAGCAAGCAATCGCAGCTACGACGACGGCACTCACCACGGCGGCGCGCTTCCACACCGGCATCGCGGCCTCCCTCAGGCACTCTGGCGCTCATTCTATTGGCTCGGCACGGCGTCAGCCTGTGGTTCGCTGACGCGGGCCTCGATCCCACCGCGCGGCCGGAACATCTCTCGGTCGCCGACTTCGCGGCGCTGGCGCGCACTTGGGCGAAACGCTCCGCGGGATAGTAGACGTCGGCGAGGCGGTGTAGCAGAGGCGATTGCTCTCAAAAACCCTGGTCGTAGACCTTGAGATCGGGCGGAATCACAGCCCAAGCTGGACGATTGCGGGTAAAAACGGCTACAGTGGGTTTAAAGAGCGACGGATCGTCGAGCGACCCCGCGTAGATCGTGAACGTCCTTGCCTTCTGACGATGCCCTCCAAAGACGAGGCCGCCACAGACTGGACAGAAATTCCGCACCGTATCAGTGCCACGCGTGGACTTGGTCGCAAAATCCTGGGACTGACCGCTGATGCGAACGGCGCTGCTCGGAAATCCCATAAAAGGTATGAACCCCGAACCAGATGTCTTGCGGCAATCAGAACAGTAGCAGTGACCAGCAAATTGCGGCTCGCCATCGGCTTCATAACGCAGCGCCCCGCACAGGCATCCGCCAGTGTAGCGCTGCACGCCATCACCCATCGCCAGGTTCTCGCCTTTTCCAATTCGATTTATGTGAGCTTGCGGGGTAGCGGTCAAGGCGGGTACGCCCTAACCTCCCCGCATCAAGCTCTCGACGAACGCCGGCAGGCCGGGCCGGCGGTCGCGCTTGAGCCGTTCGGCGGCGAGGATCGTTTGCACTTCGGCCAAAGCGCGCTTGAGGTCGTGATTGACGATGACGTAATCGTACTCCGCCCAATGGCTGAGTTCGTCGTTGGCCTTGGCCATGCGCCGCTCGACCACCTCGGCGGGGTCTTGGGCGCGGGCGTGCAGGCGCCGCTCGAGTTCGCGGCGCTCCGGCGGCAGGACGAAGATCGAGACCACGTCGTCGCGCGCCTGCTGGCGCAATTGCTGGGTGCCTTGCCAGTCGATGTCGAACAGCACGTCGCGGCCGGCGGCGAGCGCCTCCAGCACCGGCTTTTTCGGCGTGCCGTAGCGATGGCCGAAGACGTGGGCGTGCTCCAACAGCTCGCCCGTCTCCACCATGCGCGCGAATTCCGCCTCGCTGACGAAGACATAATCGCGGCCTTCCACTTCGTTCGGCCGCTTGGCCCGCGTCGTCGCCGACACGCTCATCACCACGTTGGCGTCGGCTTCGCGCAGGCGATGCGACAGCGTGGTCTTGCCCGCGCCGGACGGCGAGGACAGCACCAGCATCAGCCCGCGGCGCTCTATCATCATTCGACGTTCTGCGCCTGTTCGCGGAATTGGTCGATCACGGCTTTCAGTTCGAGGCCGAGCCGCGTCAGCGCGATGTCCGCCGCCTTCGAGCACAGCGTGTTGGCCTCGCGGTTGAACTCCTGCGCCAGGAAATCGAGCTTGCGGCCGATGCCGTCGCCGGAGGCGAGCAACTGCTTCGCCTCGCCGACATGGGCGCCGAGCCGGTCGAGTTCCTCGCGCACGTCGGCGCGCGCGGCCATCAGCGCCACTTCCTGCGCCAGCCTTTCCTGCGGCATGACGCCGGGCACCACCAGATCGGCGATCTGCTGCATCAGCTTGTCGCGGAGGACTTGAGGCTGCGCCGCGGCGGCGGCCGACGCCGCTTCGGTCAGCCGCGCGATCTCGGCCACTTGCGCTTCGAGCACGACGGCGAGCTTGACGCCTTCGCTCGCCCGCGCCCGGCTGAGCGCATCGAAGGCTTGCGCCAGACTTTCGAGCAAGGCCGCGTCGCGTTCGGCACGCGCCCGCGGATCGCTTTCGGCCTCGTCCTCCTGCACGATGACGCCTTTGAGCGCCAACAGCCCGTCGATGCTGGCCGGCCTCAGGCCGGTTTCGGCGGCGACTTGCTGGGCGATCTTGACGGCACTGGCCAGCGCCGCGGCGTCGATCTTGAGGCCGCGCGCGGTTTCGCCCGCGTCATAAGCGAGCGTCGCCTGGAGGTTGCCGCGCTTGAAGCGGCCGGTGGCCAGGACGCGCGCCGCCGGCTCGATGCCGTCCAGGCCGGGTGGCAGGCGCAGGCGCAACTCGAGGCCGCGGCCGTTGACGCTCTTCACTTCCCAGCGCCAGCGCGCCCCTTCACGGCTGCCTTGCGCTTCGGCAAACCCGGTCATGCTCACAAGGGCCATGGGACGACTCCGAGATTCGCAGAAACTTAGCGCTGCACCGCAGAACTGTCATCCCGGCCTTACGATTGCGCGCGTGCTTCGAGGCGCGGCCGTCATCCTGAGGTGCGAGCGTAGCGAGCCTCGAAGGACGGCCGCGCACCTCAGCATGACGCGCGCAGCCGGCTGGTATGACAGATCATCTCTGCCCGTCGTGGATCTTGCGCCATTTGGCGACGTTCTTGTTCTGCTCCGCGATGCTGGCCGAGAAGACGTGTCCGCCCGAGCCGTCGGCGACGAAATAAAGGTCCTTCGAGTCCTCGGGATCGAGCACGGCGGCAATGGAATCGCGGCCGGGATTGCAGATCGGCGCCGGCGGCAGGCCGGCGATCACGTAGGTGTTGTAGGGCGTGGGCGCGGCGATCTCGCTTTGGCGGATGCGCCGGCCGAGCGGATAGCCTCTGGTGATGCCGTAGATGATGGTGGGGTCTGATTGCAGCTTCATGCCGAGCCGCAGTCGATTGACGAACACCGCGGCAATGTGGCGCCGCTCCTCGGGAATGGAGGTTTCCTTCTCCACGATGGAGGCGAGGATCAGCGCCTGCTCCTTGGTCCGGAACGGCAAATTCGGCGCGCGGTGTTCCCATAAGGCGTCGAGCACGCTGTGCCGCGCCTGTTCCATCTTGTCGATGAGTCCCTGGCGCGTCTCGCCGCGCACGAAGAGATAGGTCTCCGGCAACAGCGCGCCCTCGGGCGGCATGACGCCGGCCGCGCCTTTCAGCACCGGATCGGCTTCGATGATGTCGTAAGCCATCTGGCTGGTGAGGCCCTCGGCGACGGTCAGCTTGTGCTGGATCGACTTGCCTTCGATCAGGATGTTCATGATGTCGTACATGCTGGCGCGGCTGGGGATGGCGTATTCGCCCGCCCTGAGCGCCGCGGTCTCGCCGTGCAGGCGCACGCCGAGCTGGAAGAGCTCGGACTGCCCCACCACCCCCGCCGCGGCGAGCGCGTCGGCGATGCCGTGCAGGCCGGCGCCGCTCTTGATCAGCACGACGGTCTCGCCGTCCTGCCGCGCGACGGGACCGGGCGCGGCGAAGCTGGCGAGCAGCCACTCCACCACGCCGCCGGCCAGCACGGCGAGTACCAGAGCGAGGACGATGAGACGCTTCATGCGATGAATCTACGCCCGTAACCCTGCCTCATGCCAAGCCTTCACGCGGGAACGGTAAAGATCAAGCAGGCGTTGGTGCCGCCGAAGCCGAAGGAATTCGACATCGCCGCGGCAACCGGACGCTTCTGGGCAACGTGCGGTACGAGGTCGAGTTGCGTTTGCACGTCGGGATTGTCGAGGTTCAGCGTCGGCGGCACGATTCCGTCGCGCATGGCGAGAATCGAGAAGATCGCTTCCACGGCGCCGGCCGCGCCCAACAGATGGCCGATGGCGGATTTGGTCGAGGACAAGGCCGCCTTGCCCGCCGCGTTGCCGAGCAGCCGCTCGACCGCGGCAAGCTCGATGCCGTCGGCCATGGTGGAAGTGCCGTGGGCGTTGACGTAATCGATGTCTGAGGCCGTGAGCCCCGAGCGCTTCAGCGCCATCTGCATGGCGCGGTATCCGCCGTCCCCGTCTTCCGCCGGCGCGGTGATGTGATAGGCGTCGCCCGACAGGCCGTAGCCTTTCACCTCGGCGTAGATTTTCGCGCCGCGCGCCTTGGCGTGTTCGTATTCCTCCAGCATCACGCAGCCCGCGCCCTCGCCCATCACGAAGCCGTCGCGGTCCTTGTCGTAGGGGCGCGAGGCCTTTTCGGGCGTCTCGTTGAAGGCGGTGGAGAGCGCGCGGCAGGCGTTGAAGCCGGCGATGCCGATCCGGCAGATCGCGGCCTCCGCCCCGCCAGCCAGCATCAGGTCGGCATCGTCGAGCGTGATCATCCGCGCCGCGTCGCCGATGGCGTGCGCGCCGGTGGCGCAGGCCGTCACCACCGCATGGTTCGGGCCCTTGAAGCCGAAGCGGATCGAGGCATAGCCCGAGGCCAGATTGATCAACCGTCCGGGGATGAAGAACGGCGACAGCTTGCGCGGGCCTTTCTCGTGGATCAGCACGGCCGCGTCGGCGATGCCGCTGAGCCCGCCGATGCCCGAGCCGATCAGCACGCCGGTGCGGCAGCGCTCCTCTTCGGTCCTGGGCTCCCAGCCGGAATCGCTCACCGCCTGCTGGCCGGCGGTCAGCGCAAAGGTGATGAACTCGTCGACGCGGCGCTGTTCCTTGGGATCGAGCCATTGATCGGCGTTGAAGCTGCCGTCGGAGCCGTCGCCGCGCGGAACGCTGCAGGCGATCTTGGTGGCGAGATCGTCGGTCGGAAAGGCGGTGATCTTGCGCGCGCCCGATTGTCCGGCGATCAGCCGCGCCCAAGTTTCCTCGACGCCGCAGGCCAGCGGCGTGACCATCCCCAGCCCCGTGACGACGACCTTGCGCATCGCAAGCGGGATCCGGCCGCTTCAGGCGGCGGTCTTGGCTTTGTCGATATACTTGACGGCGTCGCCGACGGTAACGATGGACTCGGCCGCGTCGTCGGGGATTTCGATGCCGAATTCCTCCTCGAACGCCATCACCAATTCCACCGTGTCCAGACTGTCGGCGCCGAGATCTTCGATAAAGGACGCGCTGTCGGTGACCTTGTCGCCATCCACGTTGAGATGCTCGACGACGATCTTCTTCACGCGTTCGGCAGTATCGCTCATGGGTTCTAAAGCCTCTCCTTGCATTGAAAAGCGCCGCTTGTGTTCGTCCCGGCCCGCGGCTGGGCCATCACAAAGGCCATTGTCTCGTGGGGTGGGCGGTTACCTAACACAAACCTATGCGTCCCGCCACAATGGCGTAAGTCATTGGCATTAATAGGTTATCATACACGCTCCACCATTGACGTGCAGCGTCTGGCCGGAGACATAGCTGGCTTCGTCGCTCGCCAGGTAGACCACCGCCGCGGCGATATCCTCCGGCGCGCCCATGTGTCCGGTCGGAACGCGCGCCAACAGCGCCTGTCTTTGCCCCTCGTTGAGCGCGTCGGTCATCGCCGTGGCGATGAAGCCGGGCGCCACGCAGTTGACGGTGATGTTGCGGCTGGCGACCTCGATGGCCAGCGATTTGGTCAAGCCGGCGATCCCGGCTTTCGCGGCCGCGTAATTGGCCTGACCGGGATTGCCGACGGCGCCGATCACCGAGGTGATCGAAACGATCCGCCCCCAGCGCTTTTTCATCATCCCGCGCAGCACCGCGCGGCTGAGACGAAACGCGGCGCTGAGATCGACCGCGATCACTTGATCCCACTCTTCGTCTTTCATCCGCATGACGAGATTGTCGCGGGTGATGCCGGCGTTGTTGACCAGGATGTCGATCGGACCGGCGGCGGCTTCCGCCGCTTTCGGCAATGCTTCCACCGAGGCCGGATCGGCGAGGTTGCACACGGCCACATGGGCGCGCGCGCCCAGCTCCGCCTGCAAGGCTTGGAGCGCTTCGGCGCGCGTGCCGGAAAGCACAACGCTTGCGCCTTGGCCGTGCAGCGCCTTGGCGATGGCGCCGCCGATGCCGCCGGACGCGCCGGTGACCAATGCAACCTTGCCGCTGAGGTCGAACAAAATCAACTCCTCAACTTACCTTGGCCAAACATTGCTCATGCCAAATCCCGGGCGCGTCGGCCAGTTCATACAGCACATCTCCTCCGTGATAGAAAAAGACGTTCATCACTGTAAAGACCTGACTGGCGCATTCGAGTTGTTCGTCCTGCAATTTGTTATGGAATTTCCAGTCGCGTTTAAATACCTCCAGTTCGGGCCGTGACGCTACGCGCACCCTTGATCCCTTCAAGAAAGCTTCCTGATAAGGCGCCATCACAGCGTCCTCGCGAAGGCTTCGAGGTCGGCGGGCGCGTCGAGCGCGACCGTCGCCAGCTCCTTGTCGATGCGCTTGACCATGCCCGTCAACACCTTGTTGCCGCCCGCTTCCACCGTGGTTTCGATTCCCAACGCGCGAAAGCCTAGCACGCTTTCGCGCCAGCGCACGCGCTCGGTCACCTGCCGCACCAACAGACGGCGGATGGTCTCTGGCTCGTTGGTTTCGACCGCGGTGACGTTGGCCACCACCGGAACCGTCAGCGGGCGAATCGCGACGGCGGCCAATGCCTCGGCCATCTTCTCGGCGGCGGGCTTCATCAAGGGACAATGGAACGGCGCCGACACCGCCAGCATCAGCGCGCGCTTGGCGCCTTTCGCCTTGGCGATTTCGCCGGCGCGTTCGACGGCGGCCTTGCTGCCGGAGATCACCACTTGCCCCGGCGCGTTGTCGTTGGCGACGACGCAGACAGGGTTCTTTTCGTCCGGCTTTGCTGTCGCGACGGCTTCGCGTGATGCTTCTTCCGCCATCGCGACATCGGCGCCGAGCAGCGCGGCCATCGCACCCTCGCCCGGTGCGACCGCGCTTTGCATCGCCAGGCCGCGCGTCTTCAAGAGCCGCGCCGTATCGGCGAGCGAAAAAGCGCCCGCGGCGCACAGCGCGCTATATTCGCCGAGCGAATGGCCGGCGACGAGGCGCGCGTGCTTGGCGAGATCGAGGCCTGCCTCGCGCTGCAGCACTCGGATGACGGCGAGACTCGCCGCCATGATCGCCGGCTGAGCGTTCTCGGTGAGCGTCAGATCGCCTTCCGGGCCTTCCCACATCAGCCGCGAGAGATTCTGCGACAAGGCGTCGTCGACCTCGGCAAACAGCTCGCGCGCCGGCGCGAACGAATCGGCCAGCGCCTTGCCCATGCCGACGGCCTGGCTGCCTTGTCCGGGAAAGAGGAATGCGCGCGTCATCACGGCCTCGGAAATCGGGCGCGAGACAAATCAAGCGGCGGGCATGAAGTCAAGCGGGGCGCCCTAGCCGCGGAACGCGCGGTTGCGGCCGAGCAGGACGACCGCAATGGCGGCGATCACCATCCCGCCCGCCAAGGCCTCAAGGCCTGTCGCGTAGCTTCCCGTATGGTGCTTGAAGAAGCCCATCACCGCCGGTCCGAAAAAGCCGCCGAGATTGCCGATGGCATTGATCAGCGCGATGCCGCCCGCCGCTGCCGTACCGCCGAGGAAGCGGCTCGGCAGGCTCCAGAACGGCGCCAGCGCCGCGTAGATTCCCACCGCCGCCAGCGTCAGGAAATAAAGCGAGGCCATGTCGAACTGTGTCAGCGCCGCGCCGACGAGGCCCACTGCCGCTGCCAGCGCCGGAATCGCGACGTGCCAGATGCGCTCGCCGAAGGCGTCGCTCGAGCGGCCCCAGGCAATCATCAGCACGGTGGAGATCAGATACGGCACGGCCACCACGAATCCCGACTGCGCCACCGAGAAGCCGCGCGCATGCACGATCTGCGGCAGCCAGAAATTCACGCCGTAGACCGACATGACGATGCCGAAATAGATCAGGCTCAGCACCCAGACGCGCGGATCGCTGAGCCCCGCCCATAGGCTGTGCCGGACGTGCGTCTCCCTCGCCAGGGCGCGCGCGATGGCGGTCTTTTCGTCGGCCCTCAGCCAGCGCGCGTCGGCCGGTCCGTCCGGCAGAGTGGCCAAGATGGCGAAGGCCAACAGACAAGCAGGCAGTCCTTCGAGCATGAACAGCCATTGCCAGCCCTTCAGACCAAGCACGCCGCCGAGCCTGAGAATCTCGCCGGAGATCGGCGCGCCGATGACGCTGGAAAGCGGGATCGCCGCGAGGAACAGCGCGCCGAAACGCGCCCGCAATTCGGGCGGGAACCAATAGGTCAGATAAAGGATGATACCGGGGAAGAATCCCGACTCGGCCACGCCCAGCGCGAAACGCAGCGCATTGAAGCCCGCGGCGCCCGTCACCAAGGCCGTCGCCGATGAGATGATCCCCCAGGCCAAGAGGATGGTGAAAAGCCAGCGTCGCGCGCCGAAGCGCTCCAGCATCACGTTGGCGGGAACCTCGAACAGGAAATAGCCGAAGAAGAAGATACCGGCGGCGTAACCGAACTGCTCGTCGGTGAGACCGAGGTCGCGGTTCATGGACAGCGCCGCGAAGCCGACGTTCACCCGGTCGATATAATTGACGACAAACAACAGCACCAGAAACGGGATGAGCCTGGCGCCGGCCTTGGCGAAGGCGCGTTGTTCGTCGGCCATGTCCCCTCCCGTTATGGTTGGGGCCATCCTTACGGCTTACGCGGCGAGGTCAAGAGCGAACGGCGGCGAAATGCTTTCGCTCGACGTAGAACTCTTCTGTCATCCCCGGCGAGCGCGAGCGTGTCACGCGAGCGCGAGGGATGACAGCCAGTGCTTCTCGAAGGCCGCGCTACACCGCAACCGCGTGCACCGCACCCGCTTTCGCGAGATAGGTGTCGAACGCCGAGGCCGCCAGGCGCACCGCGGCGCGCGACCTGACGGAAATCCTCCCCGCTTGGCGCTCGACGAACCCCGCTTCGAGCAACGGCGCGAGCGCGGCGCATTCGGCCTTGAAATCCGCGGCCGATTTGCCGAACGGCGCGGCCGCTTCGTCGAGATCGACGCAAAGATCGCACATCAGCCGCTCGATAATGGCGCGGCGCAAGCGGTCCTCGTCGCTGAGCTCCTTGCCGCGCGCGATGGGAAGCTTTCCGGCGAGGATCGCTTCGCGGTAGTGCGGCACCTCGGGCGCGTTCTGTACATAGCCTTGCGGCAAGGCGCCGATCGACGAAGCGCCGAGCCCAATCAGCGCGGACGCATCGTCGTCGGTATAGCCTTGGAAGTTGCGCGCCAGTCGTCCCGTCCGCTGCGCCAGCGCCAGGCTGTCGTCGGGCCGCGCGAAATGATCGAGGCCGATCGCCTCGAACCCCGCCGCGCACAGAAGATCGTGCGTCATGTCGAATTGCGCGAGCCGCTCTTCGGCGCCGGCGAGCGCGCGCTCGTCGATCAGCCGCATGTGTTTCTTGAAATGCGGCACGTGCGCGTAGCCGAACACGGCGAAGCGTTGCGGCGCGAGCGTCAGCATCAGTTCGACGGTTTCGGCGAGGCGCTGGCGCGTTTGATGCGGCAGGCCGTAGACCAGATCGATGTTGAGCCGGTTGATGCCCGCGGCGCGCAGCCGCTCGACCGCTTCGCGCGTTTCGGCGAAAGGCTGGACGCGGTTGATGGCGCGCTGCACGCTCTCGTGGCAATCCTGCACGCCGATCGAGGCGCGCGTGACGCCGGCTTGCGCCAGCGCCGCGACGGTCTCGTCCGACAAGCCGCGCGGATCGATCTCCACCGCGAATTCGGCGTCGGGCGCGATCGCGAAATGCGAGTCCAGCGCCGCGCGCAGCCGCAAGATGTCGGCGGGCTTGAGCATGGTCGGCGAGCCGCCGCCCCAATGGATATGCGTGACATGATGGCCGCGCGCGACGTGCGCCGCGACCGCTTCGATCTCGCGCAACAGCACCTCGAAATAATTCGCCACCGGCTCGTAGCGGTTCACCACCGTGGTGTGGCAGCCGCAGAACCAGCACAGCGTGTCGCAAAACGGCACGTGCACGTAAAGCGACAGCGGCGCGTTTTCTGGTAACGTTTCCAGCCAGCCGCGATAGGCCTCGCCGCCGACGCCGTCGTGAAAATGCGGCGCGGTGGGATAAGAGGTGTAGCGCGGCACGCGCGCCGAATAGAGTTCCGCCGGGGTTTGCATGCTGTCCGACTACAGAACGATTCTAGACGGCTTCAATGACATCGCGCAACTTTGCAACACAACACGGATTATTACCTATGATCGATTATGGCGCGACGTTTGACTTGACGTTTTGTGTGCGCGGGAGGATGCTTCTTCTCGCCTCCGCTCGTTTAGGAGCAACATGAGGCGCAAAGACGGACCCTCCTCGAGGGCCGGTCGGCCTGAGAGCTTCGGCCCAGGCCTGGAAGGGCGCTGCCGTCATCGACAGCGCCCGCGCCTTTTTGGGCTTTCTTTCTGCCCCCGCTTGCGGGGGAAGTGCAAGCCGCTCGCGGCGAGGCGAAGGGGGCGTCAGCGAGGAACACACGATGATCGCGAGAATTTGGCACGGTCGCACCAAGCCCGAGCATGCCGACGCCTACGAGGCGATGCTGAAGCCCGAACTGCTGCCGGGTGTCGGCAAGATGAAGGGATTTCACCACAGCTATCTGCTGCGCCGCGATCTCGGGAGCGAGGTCGAGTTCATCACGGTGATGTTCTTCGATTCCATCGACGCCATCCGCGCCATCGCCGGCCAGGATTACGAAACTTCGATCATCCCGGAAGAGCGGAAAAAATATCTCTGCTATCACGACGCCAAGGCGGCGCATTACGAGGTGGTGTCGGTGCATAAGGCGGGCTGATTGTATCTAAGCCGTCCAGGGTTTATCTTCGCCGCATGGCTCGCGAACACATCATCACCGCCGAATGGGACGAAGAGGCTGGCGTCTGGGTCGCCACCAGCGACGACGTGCCGGGCCTTGTGACCGAATCCAAGACCTTCGAGTCGCTCCTCAAGAAGCTGCGCACGCTCGTGCCGGAATTGCTTGCGTTGAACGGCGCGATGCCGAAATCCGGCAAGGCGTCCTACAATGTCGTGGCCCGGCGCCGCGAAATCACCCACGCCGCAGAATGACAGGCTCCTTCACCCCGCAGGTGAAGCGTCTTCTCAAACAGCATGGTTGCTACCCCGTCCGTGAGGGCAAGGGCGACCATGAAATCTGGTTCAGCCCGATCACCAAGCGCAACTTCCCGGTCGACGGCAAAATCCTGTCGCGACACACCGCAAACGGGATCATGAAACAGGCGGGGATCGGACATAAATTCTGATACTCAAGATTCTCAGCTATAGGCGTTTGTAGCCCTTGGACCGATAATTCCAATTGCCAACAGCAATTGGAGACTCCATGTCACAAAGCATCCCGTCGTACTGCGTCATTCTGGACTGCGGCCCACTCGGAAACCCAACTTGGAACTTGGAGGACGCTGTCTTGCTCGCTTGCGCGGCAGAAATGTCCGGGCGCCGCGCGCTTCGTATCGAGCAAGGGGCTAACATTGTGCTCAACGAAACTGAGTTACGCGTTGCAATTGGTGACCTCAGCGTGCCGCCAGCGATCTTATTGTGATGCAATCCTCCCTTGCCTCCCTCCGCCCTTTCCGCTATACGGCGCGCCTTCATGGCGGCTGCGGTCGCCGGAATCCTTAAGGCGCGACCCCGGACTTGACCCGGGGGAGCCCCGAAGGATGCGCATGGTGCGCTTTCCGGCGATCCGAAGCGGGCGAAGGGCTCACCCTCCCACCCCGTTCCGCAGCCCGGAAAGGGACGCACATGGCTCTTTACGAGCATCTCCTGATCGCGCGCCAGGACATCAGCGCGCAGGCGGTCGACGCGCTCGCCACCCACCTCAAGACCATCGTCGAAGGCGAAGGCGGCAAGGTCGAGAAGCAGGAATATTGGGGCCTGCGCGGCCTCGCCTACCGCATCAAGAAGAACCGCAAGGGCCATTACGTGCTGCTCAACATCAACGCGCCGTCGAAGGCCGTGGTGGAGCTCGAGCGCCAGCTCAAGATCAACGAAGACGTGCTGCGTTTCATCACCGTGAAGGTGGAAGCGTTCGAGGTCTCCGCCAGCAAGGCCCGCCGCGACGACAAGCCGGAAGGCAAACCCGAAGCCGTAACCGAGGAGATCGCGCCATGAGCTTTCACGGCGGACGGCGCGAAGGCGGCCGCGAGCGCGGCGAACACGGCCACGGCGAGCACGGCGGCGGCCAGCGCCGTCCCTTCTTCCGCCGCAAGAAGACCTGCCCGTTCTCCGGCGCGGGCGCGCCCAAGATCGACTACAAGGACGTGAAGCTGCTGCAGCGCTTCATCTCCGAGCGCGGCAAGATCGTGCCGTCGCGCATCACGGCGGTTTCCGCCAAGAAGCAGCGCCTGCTCGCCAACGCGATCAAGCGCGCGCGCTTCATGGCGCTTCTTCCCTACGTCGTCGAGTAAGGAGGCGAAAATGCAAGTGATCCTGCTCGAACGCGTCGAGAAGCTCGGCCAGATGGGCGACGAGGTGAAGGTGAAGGACGGCTTCGCCCGCAACTTCCTCTTGCCGCAGAAGAAGGCGTTGCGCGCCACCAAGGCCAATCGCGAATTTTTCTCCACCCAAAAGGCGCAGCTCGAGGCCACCAATCTGGAGCGCAAGAAGGACGCCGAGGCGGTGTCCGCCAAGCTCAGCGGCCAGTCGTTCGTGCTGCTGCGCCAGGCGGGCGACCGCGGCCAGCTTTATGGCTCGGTGTCGCCGCGCGACATCGCCGACGCCATCACCAAGGGCGGCTTTACCGTGTCGCGCACGCAAGTGCCGCTTGACAAGGCGATCAAGTCGATCGGCCTCATCCCCGTCACCGTGGTGCTGCATCCCGAAGTGCGCGTGCCGGTGACGATCAACGTGGCGCGCACCGAGGAAGAGGCCGAGCGCCAGGCGCGCGGCGAGGACGTGCTCGCCGAACGCACCGGCGAAGAGGAAGCCGCCGCCGAAGCGGTCGTCGCCGCGGAGGCCTTGTTCGAAGAAGGCGCCGCGCCGAAGAACGTCGTCGAAGGCGAAGAGGCCGCCGAGGCGAAAGAGATCGAGTAATCACGCGCTTCGTTATGTTTCGCAAACCCTCCGGTAAAACCGGAGGGTTCCTTTTTTGCACAAGTGATCCGTGAGCCCCATTACCTGCTGATATAAGCGCTGGATCTTGCCATTAGCAAATAGCCAATGAGCTTCACAGCTTTGTCGAGAAGAACCGCACGACCTCCACGTTGAACCTATTGTGGAACGTCACGCGATCGAATCCCTGCGGATCGCGGCAGATCACGGCGTCTACCTTGCATGGCACAATAAACGAAAAATGCGCTGCGCCCGGAACGAGGTGAAGCTCGGCCTTGCTGCCCAAAGCTTCCCGCACAGGTTCGACATTGCTCGTCACCGGCACGTTCTGATCCGCCTCGCCGCCCCAGAGCTGCACCGGTACTTTCACGTCCGACAGGCCATCGGGCACGAAACCGAATCCAAAACCGGGCGCGGCGATTACGGCGGCCTTGATTCGCGCGTCGTGGACGAAAGCCGCGTCTGGCAGTTCGCCGCCCTTCCACAAGCTGCAAGCGAACTCGGAGCCGTGCGCGCAATGCCGCTCTAGAACGTCGAACTGCATCCTGCCGCCGATGGCGATCAGGGCCGTGGTGCCGCCTGCCGAGAAACCGAAGATGCCTATGCGTGTTGGGTCGATGTGAGCGCGGCCGGACCATTGTTTCAGTGCATAATCGATCACTGCGGAAATGTGGCGTGAGCGGTCCGCGAACCACTGGGGTCCGCCCACGTCGCTCTGGTCTTCGACATTGTCGCCGGTGTGCAGCGGCGCCGCGACCACGAAGCCGGCATCTGCTAAGGCGAGCGCCGTGTCGACGTGGCTCGCAAACCAGCCCTCTTGGCCATGGGAGATGACGACAAATGGAAGCCGGTCGCCCTCGACTGGTGCATCGGCCGCAACGTTTTGTACGACGGGGCCAAGTCGCATCGCAGCGGTTGAGGCGGAAGTGGGATACCAAATGGCCGTTTGAATCGCGGGACCTTTTGGATCGGGCACGCTCACGCGCATAAAGCCCACTTGATGCTTGGTCTTCAACCCGTCATCAACATTGGCCGCCAGTAGCGGTGTCATAATGCCTGCGAACGCAAATGCCGCCACTATCCACGCCTTCATCAGCGCCTCCCGCACCGTCTCGCATCAATGTGCTGTGACGCGATGGGCTTGTCTACGACAGGACGGCGATGCGCCGCTCGCGCAGCTAAAAACTAGGTGGAATTAGCCCCGCGCGCGACCTTTTCGTTTCATGACAAGCTCACCCCGATCAGCTTGCCGAGGCCGAAGGTGATCGCCGCCGCGGCGAAGCCGAAGGCCAATTGGCGCAGGCCCGAGACCAGCGCGCCGCGTCCCGTGAACAATGTCGTCGCGGCGCCGATGGCGAACAGCGCCAGCCCGCACAGCGCCAAGCTCGCCTCGACCGCGCCGTCGCCCGTCAGCCCCGCGGCATAAGGCACGACGGGAAAGATCGCCCCGGCTGAAAACAATCCGAACGAAGCTGCCGCCGCGGTCCACGGCGAACCGCCCAGCTCTTCCGGATCGATGCCCAATTCCTCGCGCGTCAGCGTGTCGAGCGCGGTGGCGCGATTGGCCATCAGCGTGTCGGCCAGCGCGCGGGCCTGCTCCTCGCCAAGGCCTTTGGACTGATAGATCAGCACCAGCTCTTCTTTCTCCTCGTCGGGCACTTCGTCGAGCTCGACGGATTCGGCGTGGATTTGCCGCTCGTAGGATTCGCGCGCGGTCGACACCGAAATCCATTCGCCCATCGCCATCGAACAGGCGCCCGCCAACAGGCCGGCGAGGCCCGTCACCAAGATCGCGTGCGGCGACAGCGCGGCGCCGGCCACGCCCATCACCAGGCTCAGATTGGAGACCAGCCCGTCGTTGGCGCCGAGCACCGCCGCGCGCAAGGCGTTGCCGCCCATGCCGCGATGGCGTCCTTCGAGCCGCGCCAGCACGCCGCCGCCGAGCGCCTGCGGCTGGTTGCCCGCCAGCGCCGCGATGATGCGCGCGTGCGAGCGTTCGACCGCCGGCAAGCCGCCTTCGACCGCCTCGGGCTGCTTGTCGTATTGGCCGCTGTCGATCTGCTCCAGCGTGTTGACCGTCGGCAGCACGAAATCGGGTCCGAAGCGCCGCGCCAGCCAGCCGAGCAGCCGGGCGCGGAAATCGGGCGCCAAGTGCGGCACCGTGGCGCCGAGCTTCAACAGCCGCCGCTTCCAGAATTCGGCATGGGAGTCTTCCACCGCGGCGAGCTTCTTATAGACCTCGGCCAGTTGCGGATTCTTCTCGACCGCGGCCAAGGTGCGATAGAGCGCGGCGCTGTCCACCTCGCCTTTCAGGTTGGCGCGATAGCGGTTCTTGTCGTCGGCCTGGGACATGCGGCCATGTTAGCCCAAACGCCGCCGGAAGAAAGCGGTGAGCCTTCAGGAGCGCCCTGGCGTGTTGCCGCCATGGAAGCGGCCGAAGCCCCGCGCACTGATCAGCGCGATCAGCAGAGCGCCGGCGCCGAAGGCGGCGACGTCGCCCGTATCCTTCAGGCTGAAATCGCCGACGCGGCAGACCAGGACATAGCCGACGACGATGTTCAAAAAGCCCCAGAGCACATTGACCGTCGACGAAGACAGTCCCTTTCCCGGCGGCTTGGCGAACGGGCTCTGAAAGGGCCTGCCCATCATGCCGCTGACGAAATGGGGGATCGCGTTCGCCAGGAAGACTCCGCCGAAGAAATAGGGCAGAAGCACAAGCCACGGGATTTGAGACGCTCCTGCGAGCACGGTGCCTGACATCGCTGGTATCTCCTTGAGTGTCTGCCTCGTTAGCCGTTCACCGGCCGGAAGAATATGCGGTATCGGCCAGGAACAATTCGCTCGTGGGTGATGGGGTTAAGGCACGATCGCCGCGTCTAGGGCGGCATTCTTTGCAGCTGATTTATTCTGGCGCAAAACTGTGCGGCTGTAACGCCGATGCGCCTGACGCCCGTAGGCGTGTTGTAACTATCCCACGTCTTGTCGCCCTCGATGATCATGTCCTGCTGTGTGGGCCAATCGCTGTCGTGAAACGCCGTAGACCTCAAAAGTCTGAACTCTTGCCTTTCGCAATTGATCTCCCAAACCATGTTTATCGTGCATACGCCGTTCTGATCGTTGACAAGCTTGATGGTTATAAACTGAATATTCCCGTCTGCATTAATGCGCCCGCTCAGCTCGTTGGGGTTTAGATCGAGATACGTATTCTCCATGCCCTCGATAGGGGGATATTGTCCGCGATTATGATCGTTGTTGATGTCGGTCCACCGGGCTGTGTCGCAATTCGCATGCGCGCCCGAGGTAACGAAGACCGATAGCGCCAGCAACGCGGCCGAGAACAGCGTCGGATTTTTCATGACTGGACCGTCCTATTCTTTCCAAGTCGGAAAGGCGCTGAATCCGAACGGATCGTACCGCATTCTCGAGTTAGGCAGCAGCCGTGGGGCCACTTTGCCGCACGGCTTGTATGCGAGACAATGAACGTGCGGCCGGAACCGATCGACGGCCGCTTCCGGCGCATGCGGACGAACGGCGATCGCGCATCATCTTGCTTGAGCCATTGCGAGAGTGCGTCTGAACAACGGGCGGAAAATGGCGCGCGCGATCCCGGCGTCCTCTACTTTGGCGGCGGCTCGCCTTCGTTCTGAACGCGCTGGCACTGCTCGCTGCTATTCAGGACGATGGCCGCAGTTTCATCGTCGCTGGGCTGGGGGTCGCGGTCGGTCCTCTTGTACAGCTCAGAGCCGCTATCGGCGTTCATGTCTTGGGCGATCAAGTCGCGGAACAGCGCGACGGCCGCCGAGCGCGAAATGTCCGGCGGAATTATGCGAACGTCATAATCCTTGCCGTTGTTCTCGGGCGCCTTGGCGACGGCATAGCGGTTGAAGATCAAATCCGTATCTTCTTCCCTGCTGTAGAAATTCGTGGAGACCCACAGATAATCCTTCATGCGGTCCTGAGCGATGACGCCGTACGCCGTGTAGTTCCGATAGGGCGATTTCTTGCCCCCCAAATAGGAAGCATAGATTTTCCCGTCTTCGATCAACGCCGCGCAGGAGACCTGCAACGCGAAATCGCCGCCGCCCAACGGGATCGCCGCGGCTTCCGCGTAATAGCCCTGCACAAGAACGTCGTGTTTGTCCGTCTGCGCGCCGGGTTCGGGATTGTTCGTCGGCGCGGCTTTCTTGACTTCGAACCCCAACAGGACCATTCGGCCCTCCGGGCCGCGCGTCGCGAGCACTTGCGTCGCCTGTGTGCTCTCGTCGACCATTTTGTAGTGTCCGAGCAACGACCCGCTCGTGTCGTAGTCCGCGGCGCCAAAGACGGGCTTCTCGGAGATGAGAGCCGTACAACCCGCCAAAACGGAGAGCGAACACACAAGCGCCGAGACGGACGCGCGCCGCGCGATGTCGCAAAACATGCCGAACTCCGCCAAAGCCCCGGACGTTCTACCACGCGCAAAGCGCGGACGTTAGGCGTCGGCGCCCTCCCCTCGCCGTATCCGCGCCCGCGCCGGTCAGGGTCTTGCGGGAAAACGCCCGCGAATAATTAGCGCGCTGCGCCCGCCGGCTCGTCCTTGGGATCGATCTTCCGCGACTCGGCCCGCCTCGGCGGCGTCGAGATGGGAGGTTTCGGAAGCACAAAGCGGGCCGTTTCGCCGGCAAGGGCCGCCGCCCGGCACATCTTCTCCATTTCCGCCTCAAGCTCGGCGCGGGCACGGTGCCAGTAATCGGCCGAGTGGCCGTCCGGGCGGCCTTCGTGCTCCCACAACAGATAGCTGCGTTGTCGAATGTCGTTTTCGGATAGATCGGGTTGGAGGATGGGGGTCATGGCGCTCTCCAATCGTCGGGATATCGACTCTCCCCCCAAACCGAAGGCGCGCGAAAGAACAGAGCGAGCGAAGAGTTAGCGACCTGTTGAACGATACGCACAGGGAGCGCTATCGCTATTAGGGTTGACGGCTTTGCGGTAGAAGCGGACGTCGTCCAAATCGGATGTTCAATAAGGTCGTTCCCAAAGGGTACGGCACGGGCCGTCGTTCGGGAACGTGCCCTTTGCGGCCCGACAACGGTTTCAGACCGGACTCCGTGAAAGCCGTCGCGAACGAGGTTCGAGCTACTGCGCCGGTTCTGCGAGCCGCGGTTTGCACCGCTCCGCCAAGAAGTCCTCGAAGTGGCGATTGCCCTCGAAGTGTCCGGCCGTCAGCACGATGCGAGGGGTACCGTCGCCCGCTAGCAACGGGCCGGCGAACAGTTCTCCGACCAGATAAGGTTTGTTGAGTTCGTCGGCGCGGATCACCATGCGGACCGGCTTGCCGTGAGCGAGCACGGCGTCGGTCATGGCGTTCCAGATCGGCACGGAATTCTCGGGCAAGAATTCGTCATAGAACTTGCGGGACGCCGCTCCGGCGACATCGCAGATCTCCTCCCCCATCAGGCGCACACGGTAGCGCCGCGTTCCGCCGGGACCTGAAACGCGCTCATGAAACGCCAGCATCGCCAGATAAGGCTTGAGCAGGCGCGCCGTCATCTCGCTACGCGCCGGAATGCGGGACGGCCCGGCTTTGCTGCGCCAAAGTGCGTGAAGATCGTCGAGTTTCTTAATCGTGAACCGGCAAGAGACATCGCACCAAACGGGCCAGTTCCGAAGTACGGCGAGTTCGTTGAGGTTGCGCGCCCCCGTGATTTCGGGCCGGTCGATTTCCGCGTACATCGCGCGAAGGTCTAGCAGCTTGTTGTTAATAAAATGTTTACATTTGTTGGAGGCATTCCAAACAGCGAAAGTGCGTTCGAAATCGGACTCGCGCATCATCTCAGACGTGGAGTTCCGCCGCTCAGACGGCGCGCTTACGCTTCCGGCTTGAAGATCACGCCGCGGCCGAGCTTGCTGTTCATCACCACCACCAGCGGTTTGGTAAAGCGCAGGTGGCGCACGCAGCCGCGTTCTTCGACGGCGGGTTGCGCGGCAAGCCAGTCCCAATCGACGAAGCCCTCGCCCGCATCGGGATTGGCCGTGAAGTAGCCGACGTGGAAGGCCGTCAGATTCTGGAAAAAGTGGCTGCCTTGCGAGGGCGTGACGCGCAGATCGCGCAATCCCGCCTCGACGATGACGCGCGCCCCCGACACCTGGTCCCACGCCACCGGAATGCCGAGCCAGGGATCGTGCGAACCCCAGCGGCCGAGGCCGATGAGCAGGTAAGGCGCGCGCTTGTCGGTCAGCTTGGCGTTCAGATGCGAAACCTCGCGCGCCACCTCCTGGCTGAGGCTGCGCTCGAAGCGGTGCAGGTCGACGACGACGGCGTCGTAGAGGTTCGCGAGCCTTCCGTGGCCCAGCACCTTGGCGCTGTGGCAGACGAGCTGCTGCGCGTCGACCTCTTCCAGGCGCGTTTCCTCGGCCTCGCGCGACAGCGCCAGCGGCCTGATCTGGAGGAAGCCGAAGACCGGCGCCTCGTCGGGCGTTTGCGCCAGGCGCGCCGCGAATTCGATCTCGACCGGCCGGCCCAAGGCCTCGGCGCCGATGGTCATCAGCTGGTCGAGGAGCGCGGCGAGCGGAAAAGCCTCGTGCTTGAGGATCGCGGCGAAGCTGACGATGCGCGCGCCTTCGCGCCCCAATCCGTCGCTGACGGCGTCGTTGTCGGCCGAATAGGTCGAGCCCAGCAGATTGAGCGTGCCGTCGGCCTCCGCCACGTCGAGTCCGTAGGAGGTTTCCTTCAAGCCGGCGCCGTGGCGCGCCGCCAGGTCGAGCGCCCAAAACGCCGTCTGCGAATTCGCCAGCATGTCCTCGGTGCTCGAAAACTGCACGAGGTGGCGCGGATAGCGCGGACAGAAGAACAGGCATTTGCCGCCTTCGATCACCGTCCGCCCGAGCCCCAAGGCGACCGCGGCGATGCCGTCCGCGGCGCTCATCGGCGACACGGGATAGAAATTGTGGGAGCGCACGACGCCGGAAATCTCGGGATAGAAGCGCTCCCCGTGCGGCGCGCCGACCACCTGCTGGATGATCACCGCCATCTTCTCCTCCTCCAGGCGGTAGGGCGTCGCCCGCACGTAGCGCTTGGCGTGCTGGCTGAAGGTGGAGGCGTAGACGCGCTTGATCGCTTCGCCGAGCTGCGCGGTGCGCACCGCGATGTCGGGATGGCGGTTGGGCAGCATGTAGGTCTGATAGACGCCGGTGAACGGCTGGTATTGCGAATCCTCCAACAGGCTCGAAGAGCGCACCGCCAGCGGGTAGCGGATTTGCTCGAGGAACTTGGCCAAGTCCCGTTGCAGAGCGGCCGGCAGCGCGCCGGCGAGGAAGCGCCGCTCGAGCTCGGCCTCGTCGGCGTTGTGCAGCGCCACGTCGAGCAGCTTGTTGGCCTGCAGGAACTCGTCGAACAGGTCGGTCGACAGAACCAGCGACGCCGGCACGCCGATGCGGATGCCGGGAAAGCGGTGCTCGATGCGGCTGGCGTGCAAGAGATGGCGGACGAAGGCCAGGCCGCGCGCCTTGCCGCCGAGCGAACCGCCGCCGATCCTGAGGAAGAAGGCTTCGGAGGGTTGGAACGTCGCGCCCGAAAAATCGCCGATCAGGGCCTGGCTCTGCTCGCGCCGGTAGCTGGCGATGGATTCCAGAAGGTTCTGGCGCAGGGATTCGAGGTCGGGATAGTCGGAAAGTTTGCGCGGCCGCAGCTGCTGCGCCAATCCCGTTTCGGTGCGCGCCATCAGCCAGTGCGAGAAGTGGTTGCGCGCGGCGTGGTAGGCGATGCTCTCGGCGGGCACGTCGCGCAGATGCTCCAGCAGCGCGTTCAGATCGCCGGCGCGCGCCACCTCGCTGCCGTCGGGCAGGCGGAAGACGAAATCGCCGAACGAGAACTGCTCCGTCAGAATCTTGCGCAGGTCGTCGAGCAGCGTCGGCGAGCGTTTGCGCAGGAACAGGAAACCTTGCGACCGCGCATGCGCCTTGTGCCTGGCGTGGCTCGATTGCAGGACGATGGGCGCGTCTGGCACCAGCTCGCGCACCAGCTTCGCCAGTTCGAAGCCGGCGTCGGGGCGCAACTCGCCGTCGCGGCGGAACTCGACGTCCGAGATGATGCCGAGCAGATAGTCGCGGTAATTCGCCACCAGCAGCGCCGCCTCTTCGTAGTCCGAAGCGAGCAGCAGCTTCGGCCGGGCGCGGAAGCGCAACAGCTTGTGCGCCACGTTGAGCCCTTCGGCGATCACCCGGCGCGACTGGGTGATCATGGCGGTGTAGATCACCGGCAGGAACGACGAGTAGTAGCGGATATTGTCTTCCACCACGATGATCACCGGCACGCGCATGGCGTCGGTGTCGTGGCGGACGTTGCGCTTGTCCTCGATGTACTTGACCATCGCGATGAGGATGCGCGGCGAACCCTGCCACAGGAAGATGCGGTCGACGTCGGTCGCCGGATGGCGCGAAACGAACGCTTCCACTTCGCGGTAATCGTAGGCGAGCACCAGCACCGGGATGTCGCGGCCGAGCTGCTTGGCCGCCTGCGCCAGTTCCGCCGCATCCATGTCGCCGACCTGCAGGTTGGTCACGATCAGATTGAAGCGCGGCTGCGTCCTGGCGATCTCCAGCGCCTCGGCGCCGCTGGCGACGTGCAGGATGCCGGGCGGATGCTGGAGATTGAGTTCGAGCGCCTCGCCGATCAGCAGCTCGTTGAGCCGGCCGTCCTCGCGCAGGATGAAGGAATCATAGAGGCTGGAGACCAGGATGATGTTCTGCACACGGAAGGTTTCCAGCTCGTCGAAGCCTTCGAACTGCCGCTCGCTGTCGATGTCCGCGGTTTTCATCGTGAAGCGATTATAGCATCAAGCGCTGGCGGCCGCCGCGCCTTCCTCGTTGTCATGGCCCGCGAATGCGGGCCACCCAGGTGACGAGGCTCTTCTCTGGAAGAATCTCCTCCGCCCTTTTTTCCAGACGGCGCAGATTTCAACTGGGTGGCCCGCACTAAGGCGGGCCATGACACCGGGAGTTCGTGCGTCAACTCGATCCAAAGTTGCTCTACACCAGTCCCTGGTCCAGCATGGCGTTGGCGACTTTCAGGAAGCCGCCGATATTGGCGCCGTTCACCAGATTGCCCGGCGTGCCGTAGATCTCGGCCGTCTCGAAGCAGGTCTTGTGGATGGCGCGCATGATGGTGTGCAGGCGCTGGTCCACCTCCTCGCGCGTCCACGACAGGCGCATCGAGTTCTGGCTCATCTCCAGGCCCGAGGTCGCCACGCCGCCCGCATTGGCCGCTTTGGCGGGGCCGTAGAGCAGGCCGGCCTCGAGGAAGCGGCCGGTGGCGTCGGCAGTGGAAGGCATGTTGGCGCCTTCCGACACCAGCTTGCAGCCGTTGCGGATGAGATTGGCGGCGTCTTCGGCGTTGATCTCGTTCTGGGTCGCGCTGGGAAAGGCACAGTCCGCCTTGATGCTCCACAACGGGTTCGCGGACTTCGCGCCGTCGCTTGCCTTGAAATCGCAGCCACGGAACTTGTCGGCGTATTCCTGGATGCGGCCGCGGCGTTTGTTCTTGAGCTCCATTACCCAGGCCAGCTTGTCGCGGTCGATGCCGGCCGGATCGTGGACCACGCCGCCGGAATCGGACAGCGTCACCGGTTTGGCGCCGAGATCGAGCAGCTTCTCGACCGTGTATTGCGAGACGTTGCCGCTGCCCGAGACGAGGCAGGTCTTTCCGGCCAGCGTCTCGCCGCGCGACTTCAACATCTCCTCGGCGAAGTAGACGCAGCCGTAGCCGGTGGCCTCGGGACGGATCAGCGAGCCGCCCCAGCCGAGACCCTTGCCGGTCAACACGCCGGTGAACTCGTTCTTCAGCCGCTTGTACTGGCCGAACAGGAAGCCGACCTCGCGCCCGCCCACGCCGATGTCGCCCGCCGGCACGTCGGTATCCGGGCCGATGTGGCGGAACAGTTCGGTCATGAAGCTCTGACAGAAGCGCATCACCTCGTTGTCGCTCTTGCCTTTCGGATCGAAGTCCGAGCCGCCCTTGCCGCCGCCCATCATCAGCGTGGTCAGCGAATTCTTGAACACCTGCTCGAAGGCCAGGAACTTGAGGATGCCGAGGTTGACCGAGGGATGAAAGCGCAGGCCGCCCTTGTAGGGGCCGATGGCGCTGTTCATCTCGATGCGGTAGCCGCGGTTCACCTGCATGGCGCCGTGGTCGTCGAACCAGGGCACGCGGAACATGATGACGCGCTCGGGTTCGACGAGGCGCTCGAGCAGCCGCGCCGACTGGAATTCGGGATGGCGAAGCAAGACCAGGCGCAGCGAGTCCAACACTTCCTGGACGGCTTGATGGAATTCCGGCTCGGCGGGATTCTTCGCCTTCACCTCGTTCATGACGTGATCGATGTATTCGTTCGGCCTGACGGCGGGGGTGCTGACCATGTTTCCTCCCTTAGCTCGCGAAGAGCTGGTTTTGGGAATGAGTCTACTCCTGCGCCGCGGCGGGGGCGCATGGCGGCCGACCCGTCGCGCCGGAAGCGGCCGCCTCAAGTGTTAAGCGCCGAAATAAAGCTGCGCCGACCGTCGGGCGTCCCGGATATTTTCCGCCAGCGCCGCCCCGCGTCTTTGACGGAAAAGTTCATGCGCCTTGGACAATAGAGACCTGCGCGCCTTGCAGCTTCATCGCCATCGCAGTCCCGTGGCGACTCGTTACCATGACAACGTCCGAGCGTCCCCGGAAACGATGCTGCGGAACGGGCCGCAGCGGCGCCACAACAAAAGAACACGCTCGCCGCACCAGGAGGCATTCCATGTCGAACAAACAAGCGGACTTGGCGGGCCCAGGGATCAGCACCTACGAGGAAGTCGCCAAGATCCTTCCGACCGATTACCGTCCGCTCTTGAACCGCATCGACACGCAGCGCGCGGTGTTCGCGGTCAAGCGCTACATCGAAGACCATCTCTGCCAGGCGCTCAAGCTCGACATGGTGCAGGTGCCGCTGATCGTCGACAAGGCGAGCGGCGTCAACGACTATCTCGACCGCGACGGCTCGCGCACGCCGGTGGAATTTCCCTGCGGACTCGGGCTGCCCAAGCGCCTCGAGGCGCAGATCGTGCAGGCCGCGACCAAGTGGAAGCGCATGGCCCTGGCGCAGTTCGCCTGCAAACCGGGCGAAGGCATCTGCACTGACATGCGCGCGGTGCGCAAGGACTACTTCCTCGACCACGACCACAGTTCCTACGTCGACCAATGGGATTGGGAGCGGCGCATCACGCCGGCCGAGCGCAATCTCGATACCCTCAAGGACACCGTGCGCGGCATCTGGAAGGTGATCCACGGCGCTGGCCTCGCGGCGCAGAAACAGTTTCCGGCGCTCGCCAAGGGCGCTTATCCGCCGCTCCCGGAAGAGCTCACCTTCATCCACGCCGAGGACCTGCTGGCCGAATACCCGAACTTGCCACGCAAGCAGCGCGAGACGGCGATCCTGCAGAAGCATCCGGCGGTCTTCATCATCGGCATCGGCTGGGTGCTGAAAGACGGCTTCCCGCACGAGATGCGCGCGGCGGACTACGACGATTGGGTCACCAACACTTCCAAACAGACCGGCCGGGACACCCATGGCCTCAACGGCGACATCCTGGTATGGAACCCCGTCACCAAACGCCGCCACGAGCTGTCGAGCATGGGAATCCGCGTCACCAAGGAGACCCTGAAGCTGCAGCTCAAGCTCAGCGGCCAGGAGGATTTCCTCAAGCTGCCTTACCATCAGGCGATCCTCGACGATCGCATCCCGCTGTCGATCGGCGGCGGCATCGGCCAGGCGCGGACTTATATGTATCTGTTGCGCACCGCCCATCTGGGCGAAGTGACGGTGTCGGTGTGGCCGCAGCAACTCAAGGACATCTGCGCCGCGCGCAACATCCACGTGCTGGAGTGACGAGGCGGCGCGCGACGGTATAGGAGAACGCGCTTGTCAATCCGCTCGTTTGTCGAACTGCGGCGTGCCGCCCGGGAGCGCAGCCCCAGGCGGCTGGCGGTGGTCGCCGCCGACGACGAGATCGTGCTCACCGCCTGCGCCGAGGCGCTGCGGCTCGGGCTGGCCAAGTCCATCCTGTTCGGCGACGCCGACGCCATCCTGCGCAAGATCGCCGAACTCGATCTCAAGCCGGACGCGGAGATCGTTTCCTCGACGGAGCCGGCAAAGGCTGCGGTGAAGGCGGTGCGCGACGGCGCCGCCGACATTCTTCTCAAAGGGCATCTGCGCACCGACGAGCTGCTGCACGCCGTGCTCGACAAGAGCGCAGGATTGCGAAACGGCGGTCTTCTCAGCGACGTCATGCTCTATGAAGACACGCTGTCGGGAAGTCGGCGGCTGGTGGGCATCAGCGACGGCGGCTTGAACGTCGCGCCCGACTTCGAGCAGAAAAAGCAGATCGTGGCGAACGCGATTGCGGTAATGCGCCGCCTCGGCGTCGAACGGCCCCGGATCGCCGTGATGAGCGCCTCGGAAGCGGTCTCGCCTTCCATGCCCTCGACGCTCGACGCGCAGGCGTTGACGCGGCTGGGCGAAGCGGGCGCCTTCGGCAACGCCGACGTGTTCGGACCGCTGGCGCTCGACAATGCGCTGCTCGCCGCGGCGGCGGCCGCCAAGGGCATACGCCATCCGGTGGCGGGCGCGGCCGACTGCCTGATCGTTCCGAGCATCGAAGCGGGGAACCTGCTCGGCAAGGCGGCCAAGTATTACCTCGGTTCGCAGTGCGCCCATGTGGTGGTGGGCGCCACGGCGCCTGTTCTCATCCCGTCCCGCGTGGAAAGCATCGAAGACAAGGTCAATTCCATCGCACTGGGGATCGTTTATGGCAACGCGTGAGTTCACGATCCTGGCGATCAACCCCGGCTCGACCTCGACGAAGTTCGGCGTCTTCGCCGGCGAACGCCCGTTGCGCCTCTGGACCCTGCGGCACGGCGACGACGAGCTGCGCCGCTTCAAGGGGCGGCCGATTATCGAGCAAAAGACCTTTCGCGCCGAAGCCATCGCGCGCGAGATCGCCGCGGCCGGTTTCGCCGTCGCGGAGCTGAGCGCCGTGGTCGGGCGCGGCGGCCTTCTGCCGCCGCTCACAAGCGGAACCTATCGCGTCGACGAGGCCATGCTGGAGGAGCTTCGCCTGGCGCGGCGCGGCGAGCACGCCTCCAATCTCGGCGCCGTTCTGGCTTACGAGATCGCCGGCCGCGCGGGCGTTCCGGCCTTCGTCGTCGATCCGGTCAGCGTGAGCGAGCATTCCGCGATCGCGCGCCTGTCGGGAACCGCGCTTCTCGAGCGCGGTGAATTCTGCCATGCGCTGAATTCCAAGGCGGTCGCCCGGCGCTACGCCAGCGAGCGCGGCAAGCGCTATGCGGATTTGCGCCTCGTCGTGGCGCATCTGGGCGGCGGCATCTGCATCTCTGCGCACCAGGACGGGCGCATGATCGACGCCACGGACGCCCAACAGGAAGGCCCCTTCTCGCCGGAGTGCGCCGGCGGCGTGCCCGCTTTGAAGCTGGCGCGGCTGTGCTTCTCCGGCCGCTACGACCAGCGGCAGATCGAGCGCCTGATGCGGGGCGAAGGCGGCTTGTTCTCCTATCTCGGCACAACGGACCTCGTCGAAGCCGAGCGGCGGATCGCGGCGGGCGACGCCAAAGCGGCGCTGGTCTTCGCCGCGATGGCCTATCAGATCGGCAAGGAGATCGGCGCCATGGCGACGGTTCTCGAAGGCCGCGTCGATGCCATCCTGTTGACCGGCGGCATGGCGCACTCAGAGGCGCTGGTCGGCAAAGTCAAAGCCGCGACGGAGTGGATCGCGCCGGTTTCGGTTTATCCCGGCGAAGAGGAGCTTCTCGCCCTGGCCGAAGGCGCCTTGCGCGTTCTCGGCGGCGAAGAAACGGCCAAGCATCTGTCTGTCGGAATCGGGCCATGAGAGACGCGGGGTTGGGCAGTGACTCAATTTGAAAACTCACTCAATCTGTCATGGCCGGGTCATCCTTCGAGACGCCCTTTCGCCCTCATCCTGAGGAGGCGCGAAGCGCCGTCTCGAAGGATGGGCGAAAGGGCTCCTCAGGATGAGGCCCGGCCATGACAAAATAGAGTTCAAATTGAGCCACTGCGCGGGTCTCGTGTCGGATGAAATGGAGGGTACCATGGCAACGTCCTTCTTTTCGCAATTGACGGCGCAGCCGCCCGATCCGCTGCTCAAGCTGATCGGCGACTTCGCGGCCGATCCGCGCCGGAACAAGATCGATCTCGGCGTCGGCGTGTATCGCGCCGCGGACGGCACGACGCCCGTCCTCGCCGCGGTGAAAGAGGCCGAGCGGCGCCTGCTCGCCGCGCAGACCTCGAAGTCCTATCTCGGGCCGGAGGGCAATGCCGGCTTCAATCGCGCCTTGAAGGCGCTGGTGTTCGGCGCGGACTGCGACGCCGTCTGCGTCCAGACGCCGGGCGGCACGGGAGCGCTGCGCCTGGCTATGGAGGTGATCGCGCGCACCAACGCGAAGGCGCGGGTTTTGGTGGGCGAGCCGACCTGGCCGAACCATTACGCGTTGCTCGCCGGCGCGGGCCTCAAGATTCTCGCCTATCGCCATTTCGATCAGCAGAAGCAGACGCTGCCGTTCGAGGAGGCGCTCGCGGCGGTGGGCAAGGCCGCGCCCGGCGACGTCATCCTGCTGCACGGCTGTTGCCACAATCCCACCGGCGCCGACTTTTCCCCGGCGCAATGGGCCGCGCTGGCCGAGGCGATCGCCGGCCGCGGCCTGTTGCCGTTGATCGATCTCGCCTATCAGGGTTTCGCCGACGGCTTCGCGGCGGACGGCGAAGGTCCGCGCCGGGTGATCGAGCGTTGCGGCGAAGGCTTCGTCGCCTTTTCGTGCGACAAGAACTTCGCGCTCTATCGCGAACGCGTCGGCGCTTTGTTCGCCTTCACGCGCGACGCCAAGAGCCGCGATGCGGTGCTTTCCAACGTTCTCAGTTGCGCGCGCAGCAGCTGGTCGATGCCGCCCGATCACGGCGCGGCGATCGTGCACACCATCCTCGACGATGCGGCGCTGACGGCTGCGTGGCGCGACGAACTTAAGGCGATGCACGACAGGATCGCGGCGATGCGCCGGGCGCTGGCGGCGGCCGATCCCGATTTCGCGCCGATCGGAGCCCAGCGCGGGCTGTTCTCGCTCTTGCCCGTCGATCCCGTCGGCGTGGATTGGCTGAAGGAGAAATTCGCCGTCTTCATGCCGCGCTCGGGACGGATCAACGTGGCGGGACTGACGGAGGAGAATCTGCCGCGCTTCGTCGAAGCCTGGCGCATGCTGAAGCGCGCACACCCGGGAGCTTCTTAAGACGGATCACGCCCGGCCATTCTCCGCAGCCGCACGCCATTTGCTCGCGTTCACCCCCACGATCAACAGCCAAAGGGCCATCGACGCCTCGCCGATGAGAGAACCGTACTGCACGGCGGGCGAGATCGGCAGGTGAAGGGCCAGGAAATAGTCATAGGCCGCGGCGAGATAGCAGCCGCCGGCGAGCATGTAGAGCAGCCCAAGCCAGCGCGGGAAGTAGCCCGAGCGGAACACCAGCCAACCTTCGATCAGCAGGGCAAAGCCGAAAAAGCTGAGTCCGATCTGAAAACCCAGATCGTGCCAGTGCAGAGCCAAGCGCGCCAGCGCCGCCAATTCGGCAGGCGGCAGGGCGGCCAAATCCGGTGCGCCGGGAAGAAGCGTCAGCGGCGCGAACTGCGTCCAAGCGTTCAGCGCGTTGACGGTATTCTGGGTGAGGTCCAGCACCAGCGCCGTCAGGGCGAGGTTGGCTCCGGCCGGCGTCAGCAGTCTCCAGATGATCACCGTGGTGGGGATGGCGAGAATGTTGGTCATCATCTCGGCCATGAAGCCAAGCCGATAGACGTGCTGGTGCGCGCCGATGGCCGCCAACGTGGCGGCCGGGTCGCCGCTGACAATCAGCCCTTGTCGGCCCACCAGTTCGGCGTAGGCACCAAGAATGATCACCAGCACATAGAGCACGCCGGCGATGCGCGCTGCGAAACGGGGCGAGCTGAGAGCGGGCATTTGTTGCTCCTACGGGACTGTTGCAGCCTCATGCGGCGGAGCCAGAGGCGCCGGCCTTGCGGACATCGTTTCAAATCCAGTGTGCCACGGAATAACAATCACGAGAAAGACCGCCGCGACGGCGACCGCTTGCTTGCCAGGAACGGCTGATCGTCATCTCGCCCGCGGGATTGCGAGAGTGCGTCTGAACAACGGATGGACGACCGCGGCGGCGGTTTACGACGCATACCAATCGGAAAATGTTCTCGGTAAGCTGCGGGGATCGGGGGGCATCGATGAAGCACGACGATCAGGATCGGGGCGGTCCGTTTTTCACGCCGTCAGGCATGGCGAGCAAAGCGCGCAGGCGCAGCGGCTCCGAAATTTTGATGGTGTTTATGGTCGGCGGCTTGCTGAGCGCCGCCGCGTACGGCGTCTATGCGCTGATGAACGATACCGCTCCGGCGCCGGTGATCGCCGGCAATCCCAGTTTGGGCGAGGCGCAGGCCTGTCTGCAGGAGGGAAACTTTTCTTGTGCCGAAGCGGACTATTATGCCTACCTGCAACGCTATCCGAATGACTCCACGGCCAACGCGCAGCTGGCCATCGCCCTGACTCAGGACGGTCGGCATAAAGAGGCCCTGCCCTTCTACAAGCACGCGGGGCAATTGGGCGTCGCCACCTATGACTATTACGCCGGCTACGCCACCAGCCTCGACAAGACGGGCCGGACCGACGAGGCCATCAAGATGAACTATGCGGCGCTGAAACTGGTGCCGCAGTTGGTGGACGTGCGCGGCGCCTTGGCCGACGAGCTGGCGCGCAAGGGCCGCAAGGACGAGGCGCTGAATCTGTTGGAGAGCTTTGACCAGTCTCTGGTGGACCAGGGACACGCTCCCTATTTCACCAGCCAGATCGCCCGCTTGAAAGGCGCCACAGCCGACCAGAGCGAGACGGCCGCTTTGCTCCAGGCGCCGCCCAAGCCCGGAACCACGGAGGTTGCGCTCCTGTCCGAGAGCGGAATCTTACACGTGCCGGTGTTGGTGAATGACAGCCTGGCCCTGAATTTCGTCGTCGACAGCGGGGCCTCCGACGTCACGATACCCGAAGATGTGGCCAAGACCTTGATGCAGAACGGCACGCTCACCGGCGCCGACTTTCGCGCCTTGCGCATTTACATCATGGCGGACGGCACGCGAATGCCCTCGCAAATGTTCATGCTGCGCTCCCTGAAGGTCGGCGACCGGGAGGTCCGCGATGTCACCGCCTCGATCACCAAGCCCGGAGGCCCGCTGTTGCTGGGCCAGAGCTTCCTGCGGAAGTTCAAGTCCTGGTCGATCGACAACCGGCGCAAGGTCCTGGTGTTGCAGGATTAGAGCCGGCTCACGGAATATCGGCGCTGGCGATCACCCAGAATTTCGCCAGAGACTCGATCCCCTTGGCGTCGTCCTGATCGAAGCGGTCGAACGACTGGCTGTCGAGATCGATGACGCCGATGACGGTGTTGTATTTCACCAACGGCACCACCAGTTCCGAGTTCGACGCCGCATCGCACGCCACGTGCCCGTCGAACTTGTGCACATCGGGGACGATCAGGGTCGCGGCCTTTTCCGCCGCGGTGCCGCAAACGCCGCGCCCGACCTGCAACCGCGAACAGGCCGGCTTTCCTTGGAACGGGCCCAGCACCAGCGAGCGCGCCTTGCGAAAGTAAAACCCGACCCAACTGACGTCGGGCAGCGTCTGCCAAAGCAGCGCCGACATATTGGCGGCGTTGGCGTAGGGGTCGCGTTCCCCCGCGAGCAGCCTACGAACGAGCGTTTCCAGTTCTTCGTAGAGTGCCGCCTTGCTCAACGTCCCCTCCTCAAATCCGGCCGCCTCGACGGCGCAGGTCTTCCTGTAACTATTATGTCATCATGGAATCATTTGTTTAGCCTCGAAGGGCTGGCTCCGGCAAAAAAAGGACGCATGGCCGGCGGGTTGACGGCTTAGACCTGAGTCATGGCGTAGCCCAAACGGCGCCGCGGGCGGCGGCTCACAACGGCCGCGAATTCTTGTCGTCCGCTTTGCGCACAAGCAGCCGTTCGATTATTGCGACTCGGCGAACGAGGGTTTTGGGTTGCGGTGATTAAATATCGTTACCCAAACGCATGGCTTAACACAGCGTATGGCTTGACAATGGTACCGTGTTTCAGCAACTCGCAATCCAAATCACCGCTTTGTCCAAAAAACATAGTTAACCTATTTGCGCGAGTTCTTCACCGGGTAACCACGAAGCCCGGCTCTCACCGCCAAATGCGTTCTTTTCCCTTCAAATATTAATGTTTATGCTCATGTTGATGGGTACGGGGGCGGCGTGGTTCGACGCGAAGAAAGTCTTACGCGTTGGTTGCGCCGAGAACACATGGCAAAAACAGGGGTGCCTCCGCATTCGCGGAAATCGCGCAAAGACAACGAACGTCTAAAGCGCGAGGCCATCAAAACGCAAATACTCAAAGACCACACCGTTCGGTTCTGGCCGTTAGAGCGGATTCTGAACCTGTGGTGGCCAGTCGTTCTTCCCGGCGCAATCCTTACTTGGCTTGCTGGTGTCGCTTGGGCCGTCACGTGGGTCATCACTTGGAGGGTCACGGGTATTATCAGCTTCAAGAATAATCTCATCGGCACCATTCCCGAACTGCTCTATCTATATCTTTCATTGGTTGCGGTGACACTTCTCTTGTGGGTGGCGGACTTCGTTTGCCATGGCATCCCCCATGTTTTCATCCGCCCGACTCCGAAGTCGAAAACACGTTCAATCCAGCTCTCTTCCTCGCTTACACGGGAACTCGCCCTCCTTTCAACCGCGCCGGCCGCTCTGCTGTTCGGATTGATATCATTCGGCGTATTTTGGTGCCGCCGCAAATCTCGCGGCGAGATGCTCTCAGAATTCAGAAATCATCCGAACTACCGCCGGCGTGTCACATGGTGCAAATCTCTCGTGTACCCGCCTCGCGCCACGCATCTACTACGGAATTTGGGACACCCGAACAAACAAGAGCACACACCGTTCATCGTGCTCCGGGGCTTTCATGCATCAAACTGGTATTTTATGGACCCGCAGAAGATGTATGACGAGAGGATGCGTGAAGATAAAGAGTGGACGAAAACGAAGTGGGGTAGTTTCCATTTCCTGAATGCGTGGGCGGTCGCAGGCCTCTTCTACGAATTGGGTTCCTGGCTGGCTCGAAAGGACAACCCGCTGTCAAAGAAGAAGGAGTTCTTCAGCGACTACTTTACCAGCCCTTCTCTGCAAAAGGACTCCTATTTGGACGGCTGGGATTTGTCGCTCCGCTATCGCCAGTCAGCCTCCGAACTCACCATGGACGCCAGAGGTAATCCGGAAACCCATATGCCAAAGTTCGCAGCGTTGTCTTGTCTTGCCAACCCCATCAAGGATCCGGTGTGGGTCTTGCCCGTCGAAAGCGTGCTTGAGGAAGTGGACGGCGTCATAGCCGATTATGAAAACGTTACGGACGATAAGCAGCGTGCAGATGCGAAGAGGAATCTCTTCAAAACTATGCAGGAACAGAATTTCAAGAAATTCGACAGAGTAGAATTGCTGTTGAAAAACGGTATCAAAGATAAATACATTCACTTTCCCACGCCCGCGGACGGAAGCAACCGTCCTTTAGGGCAAAAACTAGACCTAGACATCGATAACCCATGGGAAGCCGAACTTTCCATCGATCCAAATCGAATCGAAGTTCAGGACAAGCCCACCGACGGAAACTATATCAGCAACACCAAGAGGCCATTGGCTATCATTTACGAGGCCATAAGGCGGGCCGATGAACATGGAAAAGCATTTCGTATTGATCTGAAAAGAAGGGACGTGCTCCTTGTCGATAACCGGCGCGCGCTGATCTGCAGAAAGGAGTACCAGCCTAAGAAACGTGGGCTGAGTGTGCGGAAACCTCGCCTAAGAACGAAACGGTGGCTGCGCCTCTATTACGGTTTTCTGCAGACGTCGTCCACATAGACATAGCCGCAAGTTCATTGCGGCTTGCGCCAGCCCCAATTTGGTCGCCTTTGAGATAGGAACAACTGCAAATAGCGCCAATCGGACGACCGGCGATCGCGCGCGTCATCTCGTCCGCGGGTCTTGAATTCCGGAATTCCGTTCTAAATACCCACACTATGGATGAGGTCTCTTGTGTCCGGAGCCATTGCGAGAGTGCGTCTGAACCTCAGGCGGAAAGTACCGCGCGCGGATGTGCGGCGTTTGCGGTCGCGCGGGAGGTTAACGACGAGGCTGGCGCGCCCTCAAACCGCAGCCCGATTGTCGAGCCTAGCCAGCCGCTTGCGGCCGAAAAAGCCGAATTGAATTCACTTTTAACCATCAGGACGCCGCCCCGGAAAAAGCAACTGCGCTACGGCAAGCTCAAGCTGTCGCCGAAGCGGGCTGCCGACGCTGCGCCGACGAAGCGCGGCGCGCCGTTCGGCAATCGCAACGCCTTCAAGCACGGCGATCACACGCGCGAGCGCCGCGCGTTCTACGCCGCCGTCCGCGCCCACATCCGCCAAGGCCGCACGCTCATTGCGCAGGCTGCCGCGGAGGCTTCCGTCAATACGAACAACACGCAATGCGCGCCGCTCTACTTCGCGCCTGCAGCATCGGCTATAGTCCCGCCGCCCAATTTGGAGACATTCAAATGTCCGCCGTCGTCGAGATGAAGCGCGTCAGCGTTCCCGAGATCATCGCCCACAAGCGCGCGGCGCCGATCGTCTGCCTCACCTGCTACCACGCGCACACCGCGCGCCTGCTCGATGCGCACGTCGACGTCATGCTGGTGGGCGACAGCCTCGGCATGGTGATCCACGGGATGGAGACGACGCTCTCCGTCACCCTCGAGATGATGATCTTGCACGGCCAGGCGGTGATGCGCGGCTCGTCCCATGCGCTGGTGGTGGTCGACATGCCGTTCGGCAGCTACGAGGAATCGCCGCAAGTGGCGTTCCGCAACGCCGCCCGCGTGGTCGCCGAAACCGGCTGCCAGGCGGTGAAGCTGGAAGGCGGCGCGCGCTCGGCCGAGACGGTGCATTATCTCACGGAGCGCGGCATTCCGGTGATGGGCCATATCGGGCTGACGCCGCAGCGCATCCAGATTTTCGGCGGCTTCAAGACCCAAGGCCGCACCGAGGCCGAATGGCCTTCCATCGAGGCCGACGCGCGGGCGCTGGCCGAAGCCGGCGCCTTCGCGGTGGTGCTGGAAGGCATGGCCGAGCCGCTCGCCGCCAAGATCACGCGCCAGATAGCCATCCCCACCATCGGCATCGGCGCCTCGGCGGAGTGCGACGGACAGGTGCTGGTGCTCGAGGACATGCTGGGGTTGAACCCCCATCCGCCGAAATTCGTGCGCCAATACGCCCAGATGGGCCCGGACATCGAAACCGCGGTCAAGGCCTATGCGGCGGACGTGCGGGCGCGGACCTTCCCCGGAAAGGAGAACGTCTACGGCATAAAAAAGGCGGGGTGAAACGCTTCAAATCACCCTCCCCCTGAGGGAGGGTCGAAATTTGCGAAGCAAATTTCGGGGAGGGGTGCGCGACAGCGCGCTCGCTGCGCTCGCGACCCCCCACCGAAATCCGCTGCGCGGATTTCGGCTCCCCCTCAAGGGGGGAGCGAAGAATTGGGCGGACCATCCCTCAAGGGCAGGCTTGGGAAGAGCGTGAAGAATCGGCAAGTTGCGCTTCCGGTCCGCGCGGGCTAAGAGACGCGCCCGGCCAATCGCCGAAAGGATATTTCCGTGACCGACATCTTCCGGGAAGTCGAGGAGGACGTACGCCGCGAGCGGCTGCAAAAGCTGTGGAAGCAGTACGGCGATGTCGTCATCGCCGCCGTCTCGGTGCTCGTGCTGGGCGTCGCCGGCTACAAGCTTTGGCAGTACTACGAGGTCAAGCAGACGCTCAAGGCCTCCGGCGAATACGACGCCGCCTTGCAGATGAGCCAAGGCGCCAACAACGCCCAGGCCGCGCTGGTCTTCGCCAAGATCGCGCGCCAGGCGCCGAGCGGCTACGCCGAGACCGCCAAGCTGGCCCAGGCGGACGCGCTGCTGTCCTCCGGCAAGACGGCGGACGCCATCGCGCTGTACAAAACCATCGCCGACAAGGACAAGAACGAGCTGGGCGCCGTGGCGCGCGTCCGCGCCGCCTGGGCCGAGGCCGACACCGCCTCGCGCGGCGATCTCGTAACGCTGCTCCAGCCGCTCGCCGATCCCGCTTCGCCCTGGCGCTTCATGGTGCGCGAGATCCTCGCCTATAGCGACTTCCGCGACGGGCGGACCGCTCAGGCCGAAAGCGAATACCAAAGCCTGTCGCGCGAAGCGGGCGCGCCCGCCAACTTGCGCCAGCGCGCCGGCGCCATAGCGGCGCTGATGCGCAGCGCCGACTTCGGCACGGTTCCGCCGCCGTCGCCCGCCGCGAAAGGAGCCGCGAACCCATGACGAGGCGCCCTACGCTTTCCGCGGCGCTGCTGCTGGCCGTGGCGCTCATCACCGCCGGCTGCGCCGTGACCGACCAGATCGGCCATTGGTTCGATTCCGGCGGAAGGAAATCCAAGCTGAAAGGCCAGCGCATCTCGGTGCTGACGACGGACGAAGCGGTCAAGCCCGACCCGACGCTGAAGGACATCGGCATCGTCTTGCCGCCGCCCTATCACAACAACGCCTGGCCGGAGCCCGGCGGCTATGCCGATAACGCCGATTACCACCTCGAGGCGAACGGCCCGCTCAAGGAACTCTGGGATGCGGACGCCGGCGAAGGCTCGAACGACGATTCCAAGCTGACCGCCCCGCCGATCGTGGCGGACGGGAAAGTCTATGTGCTCGACGCGCGGCTGCGCGTCTTCGCCTTCAACGCCGAGACCGGCGACGAGCTCTGGCATGTCGGCGTCGCGCCTATAGGCCATCAGGGCCTGTTCAACATGCTCAGCTTTGGCCTGTTCGGCAGCGACACCAGGGTCGATCCGACCAAGGGTTTCACCGGCGGCATCGCCTATGACGAGGGACGGCTGTTCGCCACCACCGGCTTCGGCGAGGTCCTGGCGCTCGACGCCGCCAGCGGCAAGGAACTGTGGCGCGACAGCGTCGGCGTGCCGATCGTCAACGCGCCGGTGGCCAACGGCGGGCGCGTCTTCGTCTCCTCGCAGGACAATCACTTCCACGCTTTCGCCGAGAACAACGGCCGCGAATTGTGGGACCATCAGGGCATCACCGAATCCGCCGGCATGCTGGAGGCGACCAGCGCCGCGGTGCAGGGAGAATTCGTCATCGTGCCCTACACCTCGGGCGAGCTGTGGGCCTTGCGCGTGCAGAACGGCCAGCCGGCGTGGAGCGATATGCTGACGCGCTCGGGCAACGTCACGGCGATGTCGGAGATCGACGATATCGCCGGCCGTCCCGTGGTCGACCGCGATATGGTCTTCGCCATCAGCCATTCCGGCGTGATGGTGGCGATCAACCTCAACACCGGCGACCGGCAATGGACGCGCGACGTTGGCGGCATCGAGACGCCCTGGGTGGCGGGCGATTACGTCTACGTGCTGGTCGCGCCCGACCAACTTCTGTGCCTGACGCGCAAGGAAGGCCGGGTGAAATGGCTGCACCAGTTGCCGCGCTGGGTCGATCCCGAAGACACTTCCAGCGATCCGATCGTGTGGTCGGGGCCGGTGCTGGTGTCGGACCGGCTGATCGTGGTGTCGTCCGACGGCTACGCGGAGGCGATCTCGCCCTATACCGGCGAACTGCTCGGCCGGATGGAGCTGCCCGACGGCACTTCCATCGCGCCGGTGGTGGCAAACGGCACGCTTTACCTCATCACCCACGACGCGACGCTGGTCGCGCTCAGGTGATGCGGTGCCGCTCGCCGTAGCCATCGTCGGGCGCGCCAACGTCGGCAAGTCCACTTTGTTCAACAAGCTCGCGGGCAAGAAGCTCGCGCTGGTGCACGACACGCCGGGCGTGACGCGCGACCGGCGCGAGGCGGACGCCGTGCTCGGCACGCTGACGCTCAAACTGATCGACACCGCGGGCCTCGAAGCGGGCGGCGGCCTCGTCGCGCGCATGGCGGCGCAGAGCATGACGGCGGTCGCCGAGGCCGACGTTTGCCTGTTTCTGATCGACGGGCGCGAGGGTGTCACCGCGGCCGACGAGATCGTGGCCGAGGCTTTGCGCCGCACCGGCAAGCCCGTGGTGCTCGTCGCCAACAAATGCGAAGGCCGCGCCGCGCTGGCGGGAACGGCCGAGGCCTACAAGCTCGGCTTCGGCGAGCCGGTCGAGATTTCCGCCGAACACAATCTCGGCTTTGGCGAATTGGCCGACGCGCTGGCGCCGTTCGCGAAGGAAGAAGCGGCGGCGGAAGAAGCGGACTCCCCGCTCAGGCTCGCCATCGTCGGGCGGCCGAACGTCGGCAAATCTTCGCTGTTCAACCGGCTGCTCGGCGCCGAGCGCGCGTTGGTGAGCCCCGAAGCCGGCACCACCCGCGATGCCGTCGCCGCGCGCTGGCAGGTGGCGGGGCGCGAGATCCTGCTCCACGACACGGCCGGGCTGCGCAAGAAGGCGCGCGCCGCCGGCCATGTGCTGGAGGAAATGTCGGTCGCCTCCGCGCTTGCCGCCGTGCGTTTCGCCGATTGCGTGGTGGTGGTGATCGATCCGGCCGCGCCATTCGAAAAACAGGACCTGGCGATCGCCGATCTCATCGCCCGCGAAGGCCGCGCCGTGGTGTTCGCCGCCAACAAATGGGACCTGGTCGAGAACCGCGCCGGTGCCGTCGGCAAATTGCGCGAGATGCTCGACCGGCTGTTGCCGCAAGTGGCGGGCGCGCCGCTGATCGGCGTATCGGCGCTAAGCGGGGAAGGCGTCGAGCGCTTGCTGCCCGCGGTGCTGGCCGCCGACCGCGCCTGGAACACGCGCGTTGCGACCGCGACGCTCAACCGCTTTCTGGAGCAGGCGCTGGCGCGTCACGCCCCGCCCGCGGTGCACGGACGGCGCGTGCGCATCCGCTACATGACCCAGCCGAAAAGCCGGCCGCCGACCTTCGCGCTGTTCGGCAATCAGTTGAAGGCGCTGCCGGAGGCTTATCTGCGCTATCTCAGCAACGGCTTGCGCGAGAGTTTCCACCTCGAAGGCGCCCCGATCCGGCTGCTGCTCCGGACGGCGAAGAACCCGTATGCGGAGAAATAGGAATTCACCCTCCCCTTGAGGGAGGGTCGAAATTTGCGAAGCAAATTTCGGGGAGGGGGCGAGTAGCGACAGTGTACGAGCGCGACAGCGCGCTCGCTGCGCTCGCGACCCCCCACCGAAATCCGCTATGCGGATTTCGGCTCCCCCTCAAGGGGGAGCTAAGATTGTTTGAACGTCACCAACTCTCCGTTCTTCTCGCAACCCGGCGACAGTAGTTCCACGATCAGCGGGCCGAGCGCTTCGGGCGGCGGCAGCGTTTGAGGGTCTTCGCCGGGAAAGGCGCGCGCGCGCATCTGGGTGCGCACCGGTCCGGGATTGAGCAGATTGACCTTGACCGACGTGCCCGCGCATTCGGCGGCATAGGTGAGCGCCAGCGACTCCAGCGCGGCCTTCGCCATCGCATAGCCGCCCCAATAAGGCATATGCTTGCGCGCCGCGCCCGACGACACGAACAGCGCGCGCCCGGCATCCGAGCGGCGCAGCAAGGGATCGAGCGAGCGGATCAGCCGCCAATTGGCGGTGACGTTGATGTCGAGCAATTCCTGGAACGTCTTGGGTTCGAGATGCGACAGCGGCGTCATCGCGCCGAGCACGCCGGCATTGGCGAAAAAGGCGTCGAGCCTGCCCCAGCGCTCGAAGAGCGACGCGCCGAGCCGGTCGAGCGCGTCAAAGTCCCTGAGGTTCAGCGGCACCAGCGTCGCCGCTCCGCCGGCTTTGCGGATTTCGTCGTCGAGTTCCTCAAGCCCGCCCACGCTGCGCGCCACGGCGATGACATGCGCGCCGGCCTCGGCCAGCGCCTTGGCCGCCGCGCGCCCGATGCCGCGCGAGGCGCCGGTGACGAGAACAATACGGTTGGAAAGAGGTCGGCTCATTGCGGGCAAGGTAGAACGGCGAATAGCGAATAGCGAGTGGCGAATAGAATTTGGTACGACCCTATTCGCTATTCGCCATTCGCTTTCACGCCACTTCGGCGAGGAAGGAAAGCTGGCCGTCTTTGAGGCCGCCGGCGTTATCGCTCACTTCGATCGGATAATCGCCGGAGAAACAGGCGTCGCAGAAACGCGGCGCCTCGGGATCGCGGCGCGGCTCGCCCATCGCGCGGTAAAGCCCTTCCATCGAGACGAAGGCGAGGCTGTCGGCGCCGATGAACTGGCGCATCTCTTCGAGCTTCATCTCGTGGGCGATCAGCGCCTCTTCGTTGGGCGTGTCGACGCCGTAGAAGCAGGAATGCTTGGTGGGCGGGCTCGCCACGCGGAAATGCACTTCGGCGGCGCCCGCGTCGCGCACCATCTGCACGATCAGTTTCGAGGTGGTGCCGCGCACGATGGAATCGTCGATCAGCACCACCCGCTTTCCCGTCAGCATCGAGTGGTTGGGATTGTGCTTCAGGCGCACGCTGAGATGGCGCACGTCCTCGGTCGGCTCGATGAAAGTGCGCCCGACGTAATGGTTGCGGATGATGCCGAACTCGAACGGCAAGCCCGACTGCGCGGCAAAGCCGAGCGCCGCGGGCACGCCCGAATCGGGCACCGGCACGACCATGTCGGCCTCGGCCGGAAATTCCTTGGCGAGCTCCTCGCCGATGCGCTTGCGCGCCTCGTAGACGTTGCGGCCTTCGACCACGGAATCGGGCCGCGCGAAATAGATGTACTCGAAGACGCAGAACCGGTCGGGCTGCGGCTTGAAGGGAAAATAGGATTCCATGCCGTCTTGGGTGATGACGACCACCTCGCCCGGCCTGATGTCGCGCACGAATTCCGCGCCGATGATGTCGAGCGCGCAGGTTTCCGAGGCCAGGATCGGCGCCCCTTCGAACATGCCGAGCACCAAGGGGCGCACGCCCCAGGGATCGCGCACGCCGATCAGCTTCTTGGAGGTCAGCGCCACCAGCGAATAGGCGCCCTCGACCTTCCTCAAGGCATCGACCAGCTTGTCCACCACCGGCCCGTAATGGCTGCGCGCCGTGAGATGGATGATCACCTCGGTGTCCGAGGTCGATTGGAAGATCGCGCCGTCCTTCACCAGCCGGCTGCGCAGGCCGTAGGCGTTGGTGAGATTGCCGTTGTGCGCGATGGCGATGCCGCCGCCGACCAAGTCCGCGAACAGCGGCTGGATGTTGCGCGCCGCCGAGCCGCCCGACGTCGAATAGCGGTTGTGGCCGATGGCGAACGCGCCTTTCAGCGTCTCGATATGGGCGTTGTTGCGGCCGAAGATCTCGCCCACCAGGCCCTGATGGCGTTCGGCCATGAACTGGCCGCCGTCGAAGCTGACAATGCCCGCCGCTTCTTGGCCGCGATGCTGCAAGGCGTGCAGGCCGAGCGCGGTCAGCGGCCCCGCCTTGGGATGGCCGAAAATGCCGAACACGCCGCACTCTTCATGCAGCGTGTCCGCGTCGAAATCGTGATCGCCGACGGTCATGGCTTGCCGCTGCTGGTGGTTTCGAAGAGCTTGTCTAGCTTCTGCCGGTCGCTGACGCCATGGGTCTTTTTGTGGTGTTTTTTGGGCGGCGGCGGAGCGGCCTCTTGCTGCTCGATTTTCCGGGCCAGCGCGGCTTTGTCGCGCTCGCGCTGGCCTTCCGGCGGCGGCGTTTGCGCCACGTCGTTACCCACATGCTGATCGGGGATTAACGAGGTGATGACCTCGGCCGAGCCTTGGATCAAGGGCAGCAGGCGGGCGTTCAGCACCCAATCGGGCTGGCTCGGGATCGGTTGGAAGATGGTGAAGATCACATAGGCGATGCCGATGATGGCGAGGCCTCGGATCACGCCGAAAGCGCCGCCGAGCGCCCGGTCGAGCGGGCTGATGGGCGATTTCTTCACGCCTTCCGAGAAGCGGTAGCTCATGAAGGAAAGCGGAATCACCACGGCCAGGAACACCGCGCCGTAGCCCACCGCGGCGCCGAGCCAGGCGGGATGGACCATCGCGCGCAGCCAGTAAGCGACCCACGGCCCGAAATAAATCGTGGCGAACGCGGCCGCGACCCAGGCGAGAATCGACAAGGTCTCGGACACGAAGCCGCGATAGGTCGCGTACGCGGTCGAGGCGATGATGACCAGCACCACCGCCACATCGAGGAACTGGATCGCGAACATGATTCGATTTTAGCACGAGTCAGCGAATTGCGCGCCGTCCGGAACGCGCCGCACCCGCGAAAGCCACAAGATCGCCCACGGTATTAACGAAATGCAGCTTAAGGCCCTCGGCGCGCGTGCCTTCGGGCACAACCGCCGCGGAAAAGCCGAGCTTCATCGCTTCCTTGAGTCGCGCGTCGGCCTGCGAGGCCGGGCGCACGTCGCCCGAAAGGCTGATCTCGCCGAAGAACACCGTGTCGCGCGGCAAGGCCGTGCCGGAAAAAGACGAGACCAGCGCCGCCGCGGCGGCAAGATCGGCGGCAGGCTCGGCGACTTTCAACCCGCCGGCGACATTCAGATACACGTCGTGCGCGCTGACGCCGACTTCGCCGCGCGCGTCGAGCACCGCGAGAATCATCGCCAGGCGCCCCGCGTCCCAGCCGACGACGGCGCGGCGCGGCGTGCCGTAGCCCGGCTCGGCCACCAGCGCCTGGATTTCCACCAAGAGCGGCCGCGTGCCTTCGATGCCGGCGAACACCGCCGTGCCCGGCGAGTTGCGCTCGCGGTCGCCGAGGAACAGCGCCGACGGATTGGCGACTTGCTGGAGGCCCTGCCCGGTCATCTCGAACACGCCGATCTCGTCGGTCGGGCCGAAGCGGTTCTTCACCGCGCGCAGGATGCGGAAGTGATGGCCGCGTTCGCCTTCGAAATAGAGCACGGCATCGACCAGATGCTCGACCGCTTTCGGCCCGGCGATTTGTCCATCCTTCGTCACATGGCCGACGAGGATCAGCGCCGCGCCGGTCGATTTCGCGTAACGCACCAGATCGAACGAGGCAGTGCGCACTTGCGCGATGGTGCCGGGCGCCGCGTCCAGCGCGCTGGTCCAGATGGTCTGGATGGAATCGATGGCGACGATGCCGGGCGGTTTGCCCTTCTCCAGCGTGGCGAGGATATCTTCGATGTTGGTGGCGGCGCCGAGCGCCACCGGCGCCTCGCTGAGACCCATGCGTGCCGCGCGCAATCGCACCTGCGCCATCGCCTCTTCGCCGGAGACATAAACCGCATCGCCGCCCGCTTGCGCGTAAGCGGCAAGCGCCTGCAGGATCAGCGTGGATTTTCCGACGCCCGGATCGCCGCCGACCAAGAGCGCCGAGCCTGGCACCAGCCCGCCGCCGCAGACGCGATCGAACTCGTCGATGCCGGTCGAGCGGCGCGGCGCTTCCTGGTCTTCGGATTTGAGGTCTTCGAGCGCGAAGGGCCTTCCCTTCACGCGCTTCTGCGCCGAGGCGCCGATGGGCACCGGCGCGCCTTCCTCGATGATCGAGTTCCAGGCGCCGCAGGCGTCGCACTTGCCCGACCATTTGGAATGGACGGCGCCGCAAGCCTGGCAGACGAAGGAGGCGGACTTGGCCATGATTCGATCATAGCATGGGGCCGTGAACAGGGTGCCAGGAGCAATGTTCCCCATTTCAACGAGCCGCAGCGCTCCTGTCGCCGAATTGCATTGCCCGCCCTGGATCGCCCGCGGAATGTCGGCATAGACTCAAATATTGTCCGTGAGTCGAGCGCCTTTGAGACGCGGTTTGCGGATCGATCCTAAGGGGGAACGCCGAATGAAAAAATTCAACGTCATAAGTCCTGCAATTCTCGTGCTTGGCGCGAGTCTGCTCGTCAGCGGTTGCGCGGGTCCAAGATCGGCTGCGGAATTGGCGCTCGACGCACAAAAGACCGCCGACAGCGCACAGCAGAATGCCGCGGCGGCAATGTCTGCCGCGCAGAAGGCACAAAGCACCGCGGACGCGTCTGCGCAGACGGCACAACAGGCCCTCGCCGCCGCCCAGGCAGCACAGACGAAAATCGATGCCATGATTGCCGAGCACCAACAGGCCGTCCAACAACAGCAACACGCGCACCATCGTCATCATCACCATGCGGCCAAGACCAAAGCGCAGTAGGTGATGGGAGTGGAAATTCTTTGTCTTAGGGGCTGACGTAGATAACTCATTTGTCTACGTCAGCCTCAGGATGTGTTGCGGCGTCCGAGCTTTCTCCTGAAGCAGCACGCGCCACGTGCCCGGCGGCGACGCCGAGGTGCTTTTGACGCTCGCGAATTGAGCAATATTCCCCATTTCAACGAGCCGCGGTGAAGGGTGCTCGCGTCACCGAAATTCTCTTTCGCTCTGCGGCGTGCCGCGGGAGCGTTCGCGTTAAGGGTGTTATGAAAAAAATCCGGTTGTCCCCCTTGAATTCCGGATTTTGCTCCTAAATCCCATACTATGAGAAAGGACTATGCCTTCGCCGCGGGCCAAAGCGGCAGCGCAACCG
>Ga0326727_10000795_pt1 | contig 125576 bp, 80 predicted proteins | sample MB2enrmetagenome_FD_207643 | JGI IMG/M metagenome (GOLD analysis project Ga0326727, IMG submission 207643) | Lab enriched peat soil microbial communities from McLean, Ithaca, NY, United States - MB29MY | ecosystem: Environmental > Terrestrial > Soil > Wetlands > Peat | place: USA: New York...
TTCGTGCAGCTTCAATCTGTACTTCACGCCGACGGCGGATACGTACTACAACGGAACGCTGACGGTGTCGGATGGAACCAACAGCTACACCTTCAATACCTGGGGTGGGGCGAATAAGTAGGACGCGTCCAGTGTTCGAATGCTTCCTCGGCCTGCTTATATAGCAGGCCGGGAAGCATTAAGACAAATTTAGCAGGAGAAGAATTGTTATTTGCTTCTACATTCCTACTCCTTGTGATCGAAAATGCGTAGAAATAACGGGACATTTGTTTGTTGTCCTCAACCGTGAATGAGATCAATGAGGCGGGTATGAAGGGAATCGTAGGGCGTGTTATTTCTGCGTCATCACAGCGGAATACTAAGTGGATGTTTGGAAGAGCCTTTATAGTTCTGGCTTGCTCGATGTGGCTATCTGCGTATGGCATAGCTCAGATAGCCACATCGAGCAATGCGCTGGATCGCATTAATTTTGGTGACACCGGTACAGATGCTTACTCGGAGAGTACACACTCCTTCGTGAATATGGGAAATCCGACAGGTACAGGTGCGCTTGGGCTGACCTATCGTGAGATCGCGCCTTCAGTAACAACTGCAAACATTGGCAATCCTGCAGATAATGAAGTGCTAACTTTTACGATGACGTGCAGTTCCACCAAGCAGAACTATTTGACCATTCAGCTATGGGGATCAGATATAACTCCAGATGTTATCTATCTCTATACCGCCTCTCAGGGGTATCAGGTTAGTAACTACTACTCTACAGATGCTCCGGAACTGGATTTTCAGGAGTCTGATCCGATTCTTCCGGGGAGATTTGTATATGAAACAGTTCCGATTCCTCTCAGCATGACGACCGGAAAGACCAGCGTAACTCTGACGCTCAATGCTGCGGAATCTTACTACTACTACAATAACACGACAACAAATCTGGCTACCGGGCAAACCTCACGCCCAATCTACGCAGCGTTTACACACACACAACCCTATCTGGGTGTAAATAGTACCGATGTTCAGGGAACAGCCCCTACCGCAACAACTGCAACACCTGCAACCTTGAACAGCAGCTATCTGTCTTCGCTTGTTTCAGAGATGAGCTCGCAGGTGCAGAATGTGTTGAATAACCAACTCTTTGGTTCCTCTTGGAGTGCTGCGGTAACGGCAGGTACAGTACCAGCACAGATATACGGATATTTTGACGCAGGAAAATCCCCAAGCAATAGCTACACAGTGGCGGAGTGGCTAAACAATGCGGCTATTGATACGTCGAGCGGCAACAACGTCTCAATGGAACGGTTGGACATGCTTGCATACGCCTATGTGACGCCTGGCTTATTGACGGCGTATTACCAGAACGCAAATGTTGAGAAGGCAATTGTGGCTGCACTTGATTCTTATTCGTATATGCAAGCTCTAAATGGGTGCTGGGGCGATATGACTGCATGGGATGGTGTGGGTGCGACAGCGGCCTCAACTTCGAACCCATATGGGCGTGCAAATGCGCAGTGCAGTCCCATTGAAGGCAATGGTACATGGGCGCTCGGATCTGCTATTGCGTTGATGCAGAATGATGCGACATTTCTTTCTGATTTAAATCAACCGATTAGCAGTACTCTAGAGCCAGGTATAACTCGCTATGTTGCATACCAGACAATGCTGGTGAACAATATGACTTTTCTAAATAGTTCTATTGGTCCAGGCCATGCACCTAATCAGGATCTTCTTCAGGCACGCTCGTATCTGTTCAGCAATATTGCGCTTCAGGCTCTCGATAAGATTTACAGCACAAGTTATGCATTGACGAACGCTGCCATGATGCCTTATCTCAACGTTGCTGCAGGTCTTGCGACCGATGCTTACGGCGGAATATGGATTAGCGCTGATGGGCTTGGGCTCGAATTAAATGGAACAGGCAATGGCAGCTATGATGGCGGATATGGCCTCAATGATATGAATGATATGGTCATGCTGGCCAAGTATCTTGAGGACTATGGTATTGAGACGGCGAGTAATCATCCTATTCGTACTGTGGCGATAAATGGACTTCATTCCTTTTCTAACTTTATATATCCTTCACTGGTAATCGACGGTTCGGGCTACGCTACTACGGTTCGCGAAGAGGAAACAATCACTTTCAGAAAGAATCTGGATGTAGGAGAGATATATACAGGCAGTAATTACTATGCGGCAGTGCAATTCAATGATCCGTACGCTATTCATGCTTTTTATCTGGAGTATGCAAATGGTCTTACCTGGAGTATCCCAGCGTTTGCAGGAGGCCATTTTGACGATACGATGGATGCCTACCTGCGTGAGTTTGCTGACTACGCGACACTCTGCAATATGGTGAATACCGAATCAGACCCAAGCGGAATATATTTTTTAGATGAACCAGCACATGCAAATGGTGTGTGGGCAGATCCAACTGCAAGCACAATTGCCATCAAGCATAACGGCGAAGTCCTCGACATGGTTCTGAACTGGAGACCGTTGCAGGTGCCGGGAGAGGACAACAAGCCATCGGCATCCGATGAAATTGTGAACAATATAGCTCGCGTTCATGATACGACGGCCACGACAGATCGCATTGCCACTGTGATGATGCCGACAAGCACAGCTACGGGATCCTCTGGAAGTTACACCTCGGGCAGCTATGGGACGCTCTATGTTGGACGTTATGGCAGCTATCTGGTCGGGTTGAACTGGTTGTCGGCTGCAAATACTTTAACGCTGGCTTCGGATATGACCAGCGGTACTGCGACGGATCTGGTGTCAGGAGCAAATTACGATCTCACGCTTACAACAAGTGTCCCCGTGCCTGCTTCGGGTGCTGTTGCTCTCTATCAGACGATGCCGACGGCTACGCTCAGCAGTGCAGCAATCAGCTTTGGTTCTATAACCGCAGATACAACATCTTCGCAGACCGTAACGCTGTCGAATACAGGCACCGGTCCTTTGTTGATCAGTTCTTTCAGCCTTGGTGGTACGAATGCATCCTCATTCCTCTACACCACGACCTGCTCGAATAGTCTAGCCATAAATTCGTCCTGCACTTTTACCTTTACGTTTACACCTATGTCTATTGGTTCTCTGAGTGCCAGCTTATCGCTCACGACCTGTCTCTCGACCACAGCACAGACCATTTCATTAAGTGGCACCGGAGCAAGCATTACAACAGCTACAGCGCTGGTAGCTTCCCCGACTGCTACCGTTTCCGGTGAGGAAGTCACGCTGACTGCCACTGTAGTTCCGGCCTTTGGTACAGTGACAGGCAATGTCACCTTCAATGATGGCTCGACGGTCTTAGGCTCGGCTTCGCTGAATGCATCTGGCATAGCCATATTTTCTACAGCTTCTCTTCCGACGGGTAGCGATTCACTCACAGCAAGCTATGCAGCAACTGGTCTTTTCGGCGCGTCCACATCGAGTGCTGTATCTGTAACCGTAAGTGCTGCTGGGGCAGGTGGGTTGGCGGCATTGACCTTTACCCCATCTGTGATCGCAACCATAGCAGGTACTGGAGCCAGCGGATACTCGGGAGACAACAACATCGCTACAAATGCATTGGTGACAAATGGAATTCGAGGCATTATGGCAGATTCTTCCGGTGACGTATTTTTTGTAGATGATTCGAGTTATACGGTCCGTGTGATTTATGAAGGAGGAGCAACTGCTTCTGCATTGATAACAGCAGAAAACCCAACTGTGACGATACCAGTTGCAGGCAATATTTATGTTTTGGCGGGAACAGAGGGAACGTCTGGAACACCGGTCGTGGGACTGGCGACGAGCGAAAAGTTCAAGCCCGGCGCAGCGCTGGGCCTGGATGCGGCAGGGGACATATACCTCAACGACACAGGAACAAACAAAATATGGGAGATTTATGCAGGGGGCGCAACTGGCGCTAGGTATATCTCGCTTGATGCAGGGGTAAGTTCACCTGTTCTGGGTTATGTGTATGCGGTTGCTGGCGGTGGCAGTTCTGGCTATGGTGGCGACGGAGATCTCGCGACGAACAGTGCCGTGGAATTGCACGGCGTCAATGATGTCAAGTTTGATAGCAACGGCAATATGTATATCGTAGACCAGGGAAACAATCGTGTCCGTGAGGTAAGTGCGTCTAACGGTTACATCAGCACAATCATCGGAAACGGCACGCAAGGAAGTACTGGTGATGGCGCGGCAGCAACATCCGCAGAATTAAATACTCCTTACGAAGTGGCGATAGATGCTGCCAATAATATTTACATCGTAGACCACGGTTCTCCAGATGTTCGTGTGATCTATGAAGGTGGTACACTCGCGTCCTCTTTGATTACGTTGGAGAATCCGACGGTCAACACACCTTCCACTGGATACGTCTATCAGATTGGCGGAGGAGGAGCGACGGCACCTCCTTATACGGGCAGCATACTTGCATCTGCTGGTAAGATATCCAGCCCGACTGGAATCGCAATTGATTCCTATGGCAATCTTTATGTCGCCGGGAATGGACAGAACGTCGTTCAGGAGATCAATGCATCTACGGGATACATCACAGATATTGCCGGCAATGCGACGGCAGGATATTCAGGGGATGGTGGTGCAGCAACGAGCGCAGAGTTGCAGGGTCTACGCAATGTTGGCGTTGATACGTCTGGACGCGTATACATTACCGACGCGACCAACCTGAGAGTTCGTCAGGTTGGGCCGCAAGGCTCGCTGGTATTTGCTACGGCGCAAGGTGTTGGTCTCACGAGCACTGCCTCAACAATTACATTGACCAACGTAGGTAGCAGTGCACTGACATTTAGCGGGACGCCGAGTTTCGGGGGGGCGAACGCAGGTGACTTTGCATTGGCGACCTCCTCGTCTTCAAACACCTGCACCCTTACGACTCTTGCAGCTGGAGCTAGTTGCAATCTTGCCATTACTTTTACCCCAACATCTGCAGGTGCAAGAACTGCTATGCTGACTGTCACAACGAACGGAGTTTTGCCAAGCCAGACCGTGATCGTGTCGGGAACAGCGCTACCAGCTTCCACAACGGCTCTGACTACATCCTCGACCAGTGTGATTGCTGGTCAGAGTGTAACGTTTACTGCGACAGTGATAGGCGTATCGCCAACTGGAACGGTGTCCTTCTACAATGCCGGAACGAACATCGGCACTGCTACCCTGAATTCGAATATAGCGACATTGAGCTATACCACTTCTGCATCAGGTACTCTCTCGGTGACAGCAACCTATGTCGGCGACGCAAATAATGGTGGGTCAACCTCTTCCGCAGTTGTGGTTGCGGTTACAGGGAGTTCAACCTCTTCGACATCGCTTGCCGCATCGGCTACTGCGATTCAGCAGGGAAGCAGTCTCAGCCTGACGGCAACCGTATCAGGTAGTAAGGCAACGCCGACTGGTTCTGTAGCCTTTTATAACGGAACAACTGCACTGGGAACGAGCTTGCTAAACACATCTGGCGTAGCTACGCTTGCTATAACCTCCCTGACATCAGGGCAGTGCAGCATCACGGCTCAATATTCTGGGGATGCAATCTATTCTGCTTCGGTTTCCAGCGCGAGTACTGTGCATGTGACAGGTACACCGATGATAGTCCTGACTGCCTCCTCTACCAATTACATCTATGGAAGCAGTGTCACCTTGACGGCAACCCTCAGTTACAGCGGAGTGACACCAACCGGGACAATTGCATTCTATGATGGCTCAACAGAACTAGGAACAGGCGCGCTTAGTTCGGGGGTAGTAACATACTCCACAACCATCCTGACGGGTGGTACGCATACAATTACTGCATCCTATTTGGGAAGTACTTACTACAACGCAGTGACATCTGCGGCTACGACGGTTACAGTTTCTCAGGCATCTTCGGCAAACGCTTTAAGTAGTTCTTCCTCAACGACAACCTATGGAAGCAGTATTACACTGACGGCGACGGTGACCTCGACAGTTGGGACTCCGACAGGTACAGTTACCTTCTTCTGCGGAAGTACCTCGTTAGGATCAAGTGCATTGAATGGATCAGGCGTTGCAACCTTGGCAATTGTATTACCCTTTGGCGCAGACTCTCTTACAGCGAGCTATGGGGGATCGGCCAATTTAACCACTTCAACTTCAACAGCAATCAACGTAACGGTGAGTGCTGGAGTAACAGCAACCGCTATTAGTAGTTCCTCCAGTACTTTACCTTTTGGGCAAGAGGTAACGCTGACTGCAACAGTGACCTCTGCACTTGGAATGCCTGCCGGTACAGTGACCTTCTACGAGGGAACGACAAGTCTGGGATCGGCAACGCTGAATAGCTCTGGTATAGCGACGCTCTCGACCGCCAATCTGGCTGTTGGTACAGATTCACTCACAGCTTCCTATTCTGGTTCAACGACATACTCGACCTCTACCTCCAGCGCTTTGTCCATCACCGTTAGTTCTGCAGGAACTGGTGGCTTACCTGCGTTGACTTTTACACCATCACTGATCGCTACGATTGCTGGAACTGGAGTCACTGGGGACACAGGAGACGGTAGTGTTGCTACGAGTGCAGAAGTCAGTAGTGGTATTCGTGGTATTGCTGCTGATTCCTCCGGAGATGTATTTATTGTGGATACAACGAACCAGACGGTCCGTGTAATTTACAACGGAGGCAGTGCAGCGGCCTCGCTGATAGCGGCTGAGGATGCGGTTAACTCACCGGTAATAGGAAACATCTATCTGATTGCTGGATGGGAAGGGGTAGCCGGCACGCCAACCTCTGGAGCGCAGGCATCAAGCTCTGAGTTTCATCTTGGCACGGCGCTGTATCTTGACTCAGCGGGTGATGTTTATATCGCAGATAACTCAGTACATGAAGTATTTGTGATCTACAACGGAGGTACTCAGGCAGCGAATCTAATTAATCTTGAGGACGGTGTTGCTGCGCCTGTAGAGGGTTGCATCTACACCCTGGCTGGCAACGGTACAAGTGGGGAAACGAATGATGGTGGCACGGTGCTGGCATCGGCCTCAGAGCTAGATGTAGTCGATCAAGTAGCCCTGGATGGTTCCGGAAACCTCTACATGCTCGATAATGCCGAAAACACTCTACGCGAGGTGAGTGCTGCGACAGGGTACATCAGTCTGGTCACGGGCACAGCCGGAAGTGCGGGTTCAACAGGGAATAAGGGTGTGGCGTCCTCTGCATTGCTGAATGCACCGTACGGTTTCGCTCTGGATGCCTACGGGAACATCTTTATTGCAGATAAAGGTAATAATCAAATTCGTGAAATCTATGAGGGCAACGGAACCGCGGCAGCAAAGATGATAGCGAATTACAGCGGTAATCCCACGACTCCGGTAGCAGGAGATATCTACGAGGTTGCAGGCACCTCCGAGCCCACGTGGCTGGCTCTTGATAGCTATGGGAATATCTACATCGCATCAAATGGCTACAGCACTATTCAGGAGTTGACCACGGCAACGAGTACTCTAACGTTGGTTGCAGGTGTAACCTCGACAGCCTGCTCCTCTCCGACTGCTACCTGCGGGGATGGTGGAGCTGCGACGAGTGCGAATCTCGCCGGAGTACGCGATGCAGCAGTAGATACGGCGGGACGGGTTTACATCACCGATGCAACGGATATGCGGATTCGTCAGGTGGGGCCGCAGGGCGTGTTGACATTCACCACTTCTGTTAATGCAGGTTCAACAAGTGCAGTCTCTACGATTACATTGAACAATGTTGGCGCATCAACACTGATATTTAACGGAGCACCGAGTTTTAGTGGAACAAATCCTGCGGATTTTGCGTTGGATACAGGCTCCTCGTCAAATACCTGCACGCTGACTACACTGGCTGCCGGTACGAGTTGCAAACTGGCGATTACGTTTAGCCCGCTTGCAGCCGGTGCCCGAACAGCTACACTGACGATTCCTACCAACGGAGTTCTAGGAACACAGACAGCAATTCTCTCAGGAGCGGGGCTATCTGCAAATACTTCAACAGTGCTGACGAGTTCTGCAACAAGCGTGTCTGTTGGCAGGAGTCTAACCTTTACGGCCACCGTGACAGGAGCATCGCCGACAGGAACTGTAACCTTCTACAACAGTGGAACCAGTATTGGCACGGGGACGGTAAGCTCCCGTGTAGTAACTCTGAGCTATACAACCATTGCAACAGGAACGCTGTCTGTAACAGCAACCTATGGCGGAGACACCAATAATGGATCGTCCACTTCTTCTGCCGTTACTGTTACAGTGACTCCGGCAGCATCGGTTAGTCTGAGTAGTTCTGCTACCAGTATAGTGCCGGGGCAGGGCGTTACGCTGACGGCAACAGTTTCCAGCACAGGTGTAACTCCTACGGGCACCGTGACATTCTCTGCTGCCTCTACGGGCGCAACCCAGGGAACACTTGGAACCACAACGCTGTCGAATGGTGTAGCTACATACTACGGACTAGTCTGGGGTGGTACAGACTCCATCACTGCAATCTACAGCGGCGATTCGAACTACGGTTCCTCATCCTCGAATGTGGTAACAGTTTCCAATTATCCCGTAATAGGGAAACTTGGTTTCAATTGGCCTTATGTCAACTGGGGACAGGCTGTCAGCTATGGGGCAAGTTCATCAGTTTGGCCCGTTACGCTTCAGAACCTCACGGGTACAACCGTGGCTTCCCCTGTGTTTGGTTTCTCAGGAACCGGGGCAGCAAACTTCAGCGTTACTTCGAATACTTGTACCGCTCCGTTGCCTCAAGGTGCGACTTGTACCTTCAATCTTGTATTCACGCCAACGACCGGAGGCGCTGCTGCCGGAGCAACAACATCGGCAACACTGACTGCATCCACTTCAACTTCAGCGAGCTACAGCAATACGCTTTCTGTTAGTGGCATTGCAGTCTCAGGCTCACTGCAATTCAACTGGCCATTCCTGAACTTCACGCCGACAGTACCAGTCGGAACAACCTCAAGTGCATGGCCAGTGGCATTGACGAATTCTTCCGCAACCTCGACCACGCTTCAATCGCCTGCTGTGACGTTTTCGGATGCTAGCTTCGCAATGAGCAGTGACAGTTGCTCCGGTCAAACGTTGGCATCGGGTGCAAGCTGTACTTACTCGGTTGTATTTACTCCGCTTGCGGCAGATGTAACGACAGGCGGGACAAATGTAATCAGCGGTACCATGACGGCCTCAGGCAACTCAGGTGCCATCACCGGCTCACTGAATGTAAGTGGATGGGCAGCATCTGCTCTCGCGTTCAACTGGCCGTTTGCGACTTTTCAGAGTCAGGCACAGGGCACAACTGGAACCAATCCGTGGCCGGTGACAGTGACGAATTATAGCGGTCAGGCATTGAGTGGCTTAAGCTATACATTCACCGGTGTAACCAACTATGTGAGTGGAGCTTTCACCCTAACAAATACCTGCTCGACACTTGCGGCAGGTGCAAGCTGCACGTTTGACATTCTGCCCTCGCCGCTGTCAGGCCAGACGGTCGGAGCGTATTCAGCAGCACTGGTTGTTTCAGGCAACGGCTACAGTTCCTATCCGTTCACAGTTTCCGGAGTCGTTGGCGTAGGCGGTTTCTCCATCAACTGGAATCAGGATCAGCAGGCAGGAGTTAGCACAATTGACTTTGGTCCACAGAACACCAAGAACGTAACTGCGGGTCCGTGGCCCATTACGGTCTACAACAATACGTCCAGTATGCAAGCCATGACGCTGTCACCATCTTTGAGTGTGTTTACGGCGGGTGATTCAACTTGCAGCGATGTGGCCTCGCTCAGCGAGTGCAGCTTTAATCTCTACTTCACGCCGACGTCAGATACAAGTTACACCGGAACGCTCACAATTACCGGAAGTGCGGGTGGCAGCTACACCTTCAACACATGGGGCGGCGCAAACAAGTAGTGGGAGAACTGGGAGGCAGGATAGCAGGCTTCTTTGATTCCATATAAGCAGCACAATAAGGTGCGTGCAGATTTCATTAGAAGCTGCACGCATCTTATTGATTTATTCGGGGAGGTAAAGTACGACCGTAGAGTTTGCGCGGACTGTTACAGGCCCATTTACGGGGATTATCTTACCGGAAATAAGTTCCCTGACTTCCTTGACACCTTCTGGCACAAGCAGCGGGAAGCTCTTATCGCTGCTGGCGTTCATGCCGATCAGGTATCTTCCGTAGTGCAAAGAATAAAAGGAAGCGCGCCCATTGTAGGGTTGAATTACAGTGGAGGGCTCACCCGAACCGGGTTTAATGACTGAGCCTGTCGGAGAAGCGGCTATGGGCAACTGTTCCCCTGCGCGATCCAACGTAACACCCGGAAGCTTGAGCCACGGAGTCGGTACATGAGGGCGATTTGGGAGATTGGGAAGAGTGTAAGTTTCTCCGCTTGGCGTAAAGCTCTCCTGAATAGCTGCTGTTGCATCTCGTTCCATTCCTAACGAGAAAAAATGGACACGCGCCAGATGGTTGATGCCCATATGCGCACGCCAATAAAGAGAGACATAGAGCAATTCGTCCCCATGCTTGAGCGCCAGCACTCCATCCTCTTCGTCAGCAAAGGCGGTATCGGGAGCACTGGTTGACATCGGCAGACGTACGGAACTTGGGGGAAGTTTAGCAATTCTGTTCCAGTCTCCCGGTACTTCGAGCAACATGCGTTCATTGCGCGCGCCGTGGTCGCTTAGCGTGCGCTCAATTCCTTGCAGGAACTGATGATCATCAAGCATTTGTGCGGTATAGCCGACCGAGGTCGAGTCCCCAAGTACAGCCGCCAATGCAAGTGCCGATCCCTCGGAGCGTGTCGGAGAGGTGTAAGTAAGAATGCCTGGGAACTCATGATCGCGCCAGCCAATCACCTGCTCAAGGCGCATGGTGCGGAATCCCTTTTCGTCTACCCCAGGTTCACGGAAGAAGCTGCGGGCATGGAGCAGGAATTTAAGCTGCTCGCGAATCTTTGGATCGCCATCGTCGTCCTTGACCTCTGTTGCATGATAAATTTCCTCTGCCCAGTCCAGTATCTCGCCGTAGCCGCCAACATAGCCTAGTTCCTTTGAGAGGCCCTTGTGCGTAAAGGTGTAATACGGTGTGGTTCCAGCATCAGAAGTCGCGGCTGGAACCAGTTTTCCTTCTGATGTAAGAGTGTCGCTCCCTGTCCACGGGAGGATTCCCATGGCTTCGTAGAGATAACGTCGAGCCTCGGGTTCACTCAGCGCATTCTTCGGATCAACCACTTCGAGCCCGCGATTGGCGCGGTAAATGTTCAGATCCACGATCATTGATTGATTCGTATAGAGGCGACGGTGCTGGCGCCAGTAGTCGCGGCTGGCGATAAGCATTCTGGACCACCCCTCACGGCGCACGATCTTTCCACCTGTACCATCGTCAATGTTTGCATTGAGCAATGGTTGGAGTGTCTCTGCGATCTCAGTAATCGCCAATCCTGCTGGTCCATATCCAAACCAACCATTCGGAACACCTTTGGGGGCGGCTGGCAAGTCTTCCTGACGGTTATAACGGCGCATCAGTTCATCAAGATTTGCTGCAACCTTCGACGCAACATCCTTGCTATTGTGGAGCGTTGTCCAACTCAGCGAGTAGGCGCGGGCAAGCGTTTCTGTGCGGTACTCATCGAGAGGCTGCGTATTGCGCATAAGTCCGATGAGATAGCTGTTTACCTGCATCTTTGTTTCGTTAAGGATTCCGGGCGGATCCTTGCGAACAGGCGGGGCAATGGGAGCAGCGACTGGGGCTGCCTGAGGATCAATGAAGTATGGTTCGGTTTGAGTGTAGCCCGCGTAGATTCCGCGACTGGGAAATCTGACCTGTTTCTGGTACTTTTCAGCATTGTCCCCGTAGACCCAGATTTCGCCGATGACCTGAATACTGAGTGTCACCTCGCTCTTGCCTTTGGTTGAGGAGAGCGCAAGCGGTACGGTCGTGTAGTAGAAATGATTGGGAAAACGAGGGTCGTTGCTGGGAATATCGAGCGCATCCACATCTCCCTGATCCCGATAGCCAACCTGCTTGCCGTCACAACTGAGTATGAGGCGGCCATGCTCGCCGCCCATATCGGAGCCCCACAGCTTGACGGTGTAATAGTTCTGCGCCACAGGATCAACCTTCATAGTGAAGGTGATGGCGCCACCCTCCCGTGATTCGGTCGAGAGTGGTAGCAACTGACGAGCGTACAATCCGCCCCCACCCTGAATGATATTGCTACTGCTTGTCGTCAGGTGATGAGCGGCCTCGGAGGAGGCATCACCAAACTGAATCGCATCCTGATGAGAGGATGCAGACAATGGTCCTGCACCAGCACAAAGTACGAGGGCAGTAAGGATATGCAAAGTTTGTCTGAACATGAATATCCTTTGTTTCTCCTGCGAATTGAGAAACGAACAGCAATTAGTGCTGGATAAAAAACTCCTGCGTCTCCGGTCCCGCAGATTGAACAGGATTATTGCCGACACGACCCCATTGATACGCTGAAACAATCACGCGTACAGGAAATTGAGTGCGTGGCGGAAGCGGCAGAAAGCTGATCGTGTTGCCAGCGACAACCGCAGGGCCAGACTCTACATAAATCTGAACCGGTAGTCCTGAGTTCGCTGTGGCGGAAACTTTTATCTGCTTTATCCCATCCTTCACGTCTGCAATTCTGGGAAAGTTGATTGTTTGTGCCACTCCCTTTTTATTGCGGACATCAATGAGAATGTGTGCAGGCTTGTCTGCTGATTTGTACTGCGCATTGCCGGGTTGATAGGCCATGATCCATGGCTCCCACGGCATTCCCTGGCGAAACAAGCCACCTGAGCGCGCCGCAACCTGAAATGTATCTGCGCCAACTTGCCGCAGAGCACCGCTGCTTACACAATATGTAATAGCTCCATCAGCATGTCCGAGGGTTGCGCCGCCAAAGAGATTTACCGTTGGCGAAGTGCTCAGAAAATCTGCATGGACGCGAAAAGTGACGCCATCGGAAAGAAACTCGGGCCGGATGGGCGCAAAGCCATTGCTGACCAGTGGCACGGGATGGCCATCCACAATAAAATCGATTGCCTGCGGCTTTTTTCCTAGCTGTTGCTGCATGGAATGATTGACTGCAATTGCCATCTCGCGGTCAAAGTACCAGAAGGCTTCGCCAGGATCGCCCTTCCATTCGCGATAGGGAACCGCTTTGAATTCCTCTGTGCCAAGAGTCTTTGGAGCGACCAGCACGCCATCTTCAATCGAGATGGGTTTGAGTGCAACTGGACCATCGAGCGGAGCCTGTGCAGGGATACGATACTGGACGGCCTTGCGGATAAACGTTGCCAGTACGCTGGCCGATTCAGAATGCCAGTCAAAATGTCCTGCCCCTAAATCAACAAAATCACCAAGCAGGACGCTGTTTTTCTGCCTGCGCATGCCGAGGCTGGTCTCAATCTCCTTGTGCCAGAATTCTCCCCAATGATCGCTCCATTCGGCCCAGTCCTGTGCAACGTACAACGTTGGCACGCCGAGCGGAATCAGTCCCGGTATGTTTGAGGATTTGTAAGGGAGAATCGCGAAGACGCGATTGGGCAGTGCATCCGCCATGCCCCAGACAAAGGGAGACGCGGCGGAGTGGCCCGTGACGAGTAGCGGCGCAAACTCAATTTCTTTATAGCCGGATTCGTGTGCGAGATCCGTCAGTACGCGCTGGACTCCTTTGACGGCATCCTCGCGAGGTGTGAACTTGAGGCTCGGTTGCTCGGGTGGGTCTAGTTTTCCAGGCCATGCACCGGGAGAAACCCACACAATTGCAAGGTCAGAGTCTATAGCCGCTGAGCGAATCTCCGGGTCTTCAAACATCGGGCGCTCCAGCATATTTTGCAGGCCAAAGAGCACTCCACGCACACGCTTGCAGGTGGGCGGAATCCATAGATAGGCTCGACGCTCTGTGCCTTTCTCCATCGGGACAGAGAACTGCCATACGCTTGTCGTCTGCGGCATCGTCTTTGCCGAAACGCTTGCTCCGGCAAGAAGCAGAAGGGCCATCAGCGAAACGGATACAAAGCGGGTAACACTGGTCATAAAGTTCATTCCTGTTAGCTGCGGTTCGAGGCTGAGGACCAGCCGGTGATTGTGTATTGGTTCTTGCCCTTTTGCTCCACGCTTCCGGAGTGCGTTGCTGCATTCCAACTTAGTTGCAGCAGGTCGCCATCAGGTGTCGCCATCGAAAAGGGAAGATGTCCATCGCCAAACACGGCAACATCAATCTTGCGGCTCTTTAGATCGGCAGTTGAATTTGCAATCGTTGCGAGCGGAAGAACTGAGCCCGTCTTTACGAAGACCGGTATATTGAGCGTGTTTGCCGGGACTTCGAGCGTGGTGCCGCCTGTGTATTGCTTGCCCGTCCAGTAGTTGTGCCAATCGCCGGGAGGCAGTGTCACGGTTCTGTGCGCTTCGCCTGCAAACAGAGGCGCAACAAGCATGCGGTCGCCGATCATCCATGCGTCATCTACCTTTGCAATCTCAGGTACATCGGGCCAATCAAGTGTCAGGGCACGGAAGGGTGGTGTACCGTCCGCTGCATAACGCGCAAAGGCCGCACGCAGGTAGGGAACCAGTTGCATTCGCCATCCAATAATTTCGCGGCAGCGTGCTTCCATATTCTTCCAGTTCGGCATCAGATCGTTGGCATTATTTTTCTTGCGGTCAAGTTGCTTCCAGGGTGGATTCGCTATGTACCATGCGTTGACCATTGCCAGAGGAGAAAAGACAACGGTTTGCAAACGACGAATCAGATCCTCCTCACTCTTTGCATCGCGAACCTCCGGACACCAGAGCAAACCACTGAAACCGGAGTTGACCAGTGCGCGCACAAATTGCCGATGGTCATAAAGATCGCTGTAGAGAACAAAGGGGTAGGCCGTTGCCAGAGCACCGCTGGAACGAACCAGCGAGTATGTCGGCTGATTACGATCCAGAAATTGCTGCCATAATGTCTGCTGGTAGCGCAGGCCAAAGAGGCTGTGCATTTGCTCTCCATCCACGCCGGAGGGGAATTGACTCGCCTCTGGAAAGGACCAGCCGCCGGTATAATCCGAGTTGTCGCACTCATCCAGTTTGAAACCAGAGATGCCGATATCAACCAGTTCCTTCCCGTGATACTCCCCGAAGATTTTGCGGGCTCTGGGATCCTGAAAATCCGGAACCAGTCCACCCCACACGCCTTTGTCACCAGAGAGCGTGCTCATTGCCGGAAAAATGGCCGAAGCAGGGCTGATAAAGGCGTGTTCCCATAGGTTGACGTGGTAGCTCTTGTCCTTTAACTGGTTTATAAGGCCTTCGGGCTGCGGAAACCTCGATTTGTTCCACGCGAAGCTGCATGGGTAGGCATGAGATTGCCATCCGGGCTCCAGGCCAATCACATCGCAGGGAATCTTGTGCTCACGGAACTCTGTTGCCAGAGAGAGAATCTGCTTATCTGTGGTTTCGCTATGCGCGCGATACCAGAAGCCTAATCCCCACTCAGGTGGTGTTGGACCGCCGCCGGAGAAAAGATTATAGCGGCGCACAGCATCCAGCATGGAAGGTCCGGCAAAGAGGTAAACATCAACACCCTGCGCAGCCGGAATATCAACCAGAATCCGTGAGGAATCCTCTGGATTCAGGTCGCGCTCATAGAGCGGAGTCGTGCTGCTGACCGTAGTCTGCTCTGGTTGAGATGGCTTGTCGCGCGCTTCTCCACAATAAAAGGTTGCATAGCGTGCCGTATCCACAAACAGACCGTACCCTCGGCTGCTTACGTAATAGGGGACTGGCGCGTGAGAGTCCCCTGAATCAATTTTGGGGTCGGCATTCACTCGGAGAACAACCTTCTTTGAGCGATGAGAGAGGCTGAACATCTGTAGCCCAAAGCCGTAAAGCTCCTCGTTGGGGTGAAGCGGAAAAGCCAACGAGGTTCCACGTCTGCGAATCTTGCCAACCGGAGCGGCGATAGGCGGTGCTGGTACAACTGCCAAAGAATTGAGCACATCCAGTTTTGCTTTTACCAGACGGGTCGAGACAGGCGTCAGTTCCTCCGGCGTTCCTATCGTAGCCTTCCAGATTCCCGGCGCAATCGAACTCCAGCGTGTGCTGTGGAGAGGTTCAGGAGCAGGGTCTTGCTGCGCGGAAGCAGGTTTGCCCGCAGCAATCAGTGCTGCGCCTGCAAGCAGGCTCTTGCCGAGTTGTCGGCGGTCGATTTTGTTGGACATGGTAAGAATCCTTTGCACTTTGATTGGGCAATGTTATGAGGCTTGCGATGCAAACCATTTAAAACGGAATAATGGGAACATTAACATTTGTTAAAAGCCCAGAATTCGACCGAGTTTTCAGGTTGCATCATGAACGTGCATCAGTATAGATATTAGTGATATCTATTGTCCAGCAAGGAATTATAGGCTTTCTAAGCATAATTTCATCAGCGATAAACGATTGTCAGAAATGCTGGTTAGGTCGTAGTCCTCCTGTTGTTCTAGCTTTCTTCTCGGAATTAAAGGAGAACGTTAATCACTATAAACTGCTACCAGAAACCCGCCGAATGAGGCCAACTCCAATAGCTTCAAGCAACGGGCAGGCTGCAAGTTCACTTCTGGAGCAAGGATGAGGGGCTGGTCTCCCAGTGGAGCGATGAATTGTGCAGTGGAGGTAAAGCAAACTCAAGCGCAGGCTCGCCGCTTATCTCCACCAGCCTGCCCTTGATAGTCATTTGAGAATCTTGTCCGTAGCGCAACTCCGATGCTCCTTTAAGAATCTTCTGTGAAACAACCAATATGGCAGCATCGTTTGTCGTCAGCAGCCAGTCTGCTTCCCCATAGTGAAGCTCGGCCCCGTGATTTGTGCTGAACTCCAGCGCTACATTATCGTCTGCTATCAAAGTCCCATTGCCGAGCATGAGCGTGCGGCCTGTACCAGAATCACCGACTACGGCAAAGCTGCCCTGGAAACGCACTCCTGCATAAGTGATTGGATGCGTTGTATCTGTCGTACTGAATATCTGCTGACGGCTCCCATCTGTATTCGCAATATCGAGACCCGCAAAATCTGATGGCGCCGCATCGGGGTGAAAGCTATGAATGGATGCAATGGCAGTTGGATGTTGCTGATCGGTAGGTTCAAAGACTGCTACAAAGGGACGCGTCCATGCCTCGCCGTGCTGGCGGGCAACCAGCGTAGGCATAGGCATACTGGCTAAGTCACGGGGAAGCATATCGCCGATGGCGTGGGATGCCGGGGCCTTGACGGCGAAAATCTCACGATCCGGAGAGCCAGCCATCCACAGGTTCATCTGAACATTCTTGTCTGATGTGGACAGTTCAAAACGAATTCGATAGTCCCCGCTGAACTGTGTTGAGCGTTTGTCCCGGAAGTAATCGTAGGCTGGCAACTCCTCGTCGGCAAAAGCGAGTGAGTTTGTCGGCGTTAAGGATAGAGGCTTTCGCACCGCATCAGTCACTTCCATCTGCTGACCGATACCGTGGAAAAAGTAGTCATTCATCCGGTCTTTGCCATCCCGGCGATGGGAACGGAAAATGTCGACGTAGTAGCCATCGGTCGGCGAAGTACGAATGATGCTGACCTGTCTGCGCTGATCAGAATCAGTCTCTGGTTCATGAAAATAAACGTCCGAGAAGGTTACAGGCGCGTCTGCATTTGCAGGCGCAGACGGTGCCGGATAAGCAGCCATCAACTGGAAGCCATGATTGCTTTTCATCGTCGGATAGGAAGAAATGCCGTCAACAGCCACGGTATTGCTGGCAGGGAATTGAGAGTAATACTCTGCATAATCGCTCTCAAAATAATTGGTTCCAATGCCGCTTTCAGGTGCCAGAATCAATCCGCGTCCATATAGTTCAAGTTCGATGCCATTGGCGTGCTGATGATTGCCCAGGGATCCTGCCTCGGCGGCCATCAGTCCGTTCTCTTTGTCCAGTCCATTGCGTTGTACAAAATAGCTGACACTCGGCGCACTGAAAGATGACGAGACTAGTTCTGCCATCGTCATAGGTGCCACACTTGCATCGAGATTTGTGGCGTCAGGTGAAAGAACCGCATCCAGTCCCTTCGCTTCTTGCACCACATCTCGATGACCAGCTTCGACTGCGTTGTTCTCCAGAAATTTGGCCATTGCGGTAAAGCGAATCTCCTGCTCGCGACGATGATGGCGCTGAGCATTTTTAACCATCTCTCGCGCCGCAGTGCTTGACAGCAATACATGATGCGCATCGCCATACGAAACGGTGTAGCCGTTTGGATAGAGATACTGGCCAGTCGCCAGCACGGCTTTATCAACGACAGGAAAATCAGGCAACAAATCCATTCCCAGCGACTGATCCAGATCGTTTAACAGCGCTATAAAGTCCTTCACCACGTTCATGGAATAGCCAGGCGACTCGAACCAGATTCCTGTCTTCGCATCAAATCCGCGCTCGGCCAGTTTGCCAAGAGACCAGTGGCCAATGGTGTTGTCGTTCAGGATCGTATTTACATAAAACTGTTCGCCGTGATGGTCGCTATAGGCATCGTCATTATCCAGAACCAGCGCAACCGCTGCGATCAGCCTCGCTTCGAATAGGTCCCAATTGTTGAAGGGGACGCCATTGCGAATGGTCAGGTCTATCCAGTGCCGCATTGCATCAGCATAGATAGGGATGGCAGCAGAATCGTGCTGTTGAATATAGCCGTACAGATAGTCGTAGGACACAGCCACATCGTGCAAAATATATTCCTGAATGACCTCAAAGGTGGACATGCCATAGATAGTCTGGCTGTGCCCATGGAGTAAGTCTATTGGCTCATGGCGGTAATACATTCCCCTCAGATAGGTATCGAGAACAGGCGCTGCAAATTTAGCGTAGTGCTCCTCTCCGGTAATCCAGTAGAGTTTGGCCGCAGTGGAGGCCAAATGCAGAATGTGCGTATTGATTGCATCAATAACACGACCAGTCTTGGACGGTTGCGCCCACTCCATCGGCTGATTGGGGAGGGAAGTGTTTACCAGCCATACGCCGCGTGTTTCATCTTCATAGGGAGGTATATCTTCGATCTTCGGTGCTCTATAGATGCTGAGAGGGTTGCGGCTGCCGGGATAACGTACAGTGGCAACAGGTGCAGTGCCGTCAGCGTGATCGAAGACGTCACCGCGGTTATAAATTTCGCTGGCATGTGTCTTCCAGTACATTTGCAGCCGCGAAGCAAGCCACATTGGGTCTTTCGCGCAACTGGCCATGTAGGGAGCCAGTTCCGATTCTGCGTGCCTTACCTCTGTCTGAAGGGAGGGGTCGCCGAGCAGTCTCTTCTCCATATCGGAATGCTTGCCGCCCGTAATGGTTGCAATGCGAGGATGGGACGCATCAATGCGGCTGGGCAGACTGATTCTTTCCGTTTGAGCATGGGCCGGATTGCAGCAGACTCCGAGCAGGAGGGCGCTGAATAGGATACGAATAAGCGGACATGCAGGAGGAATCTTCATGGCGTGATTGATCTCCACAATGGAAAATTTGCATTAAGGGAACGTTACTCGTAATTATGAAAATGTGTCAATCGTTTATAGAATATTCTGGAATCGGAGCCGTCAAACCTAAATGCAAAAATAATACTGAATTGAAAGAGATGTAGAACAATTTTCTATCGAGATATATACAACATATCAAATATGATATTCTTCATTTTCTTATTGATCTGATGCGAAATACAATGCCGTTAAGGGATATCTTTCTTACTGCCAACTTGCTTCCCTAAAGGAGGAATATCTTGAGATATGATACGTATAACGTTATTTATTTGTGTTTGACATTCACCGACCCCTCCCATATAGTGCATACGAGGGAATGTTGGCCTCTCTTCTCACCGTACAGAGATTCTCTGTTTGGAGCAGGTGCAAACTTCTTTCAGAAACGTTGCACGGGCAGAGGAAGTAATAAGCCCGTCAGGTGGCCGAATGGGCGAGAAGTCTGGAAGGTTGGCGGGATTTCTATTCGCAATTCTCTTTGTATTTCTGGGAATTGCGGCTCATGCACAGTCGGACGTATGGCAGTATTCCGTTTCCACATCCAACAATAGAATTACGTTCTACAAACATGCTTTAGGATTTGTCGCAATTTATTGAAGCAGGTAGGAGAGATCAGGAAATGCCCAGTTGGCTCACACGCCGAGACTTCCATTGCCTGTTGATTGCCGCAGGTGCATCGCAGGCTTTTATTCCTCTGCGCGGAGTGGCTCTGCCCTCAGGTTCAGCACTCTTCTCCAATCCTTCCTTCGACGAACTCGCGAAATCTTTCTTGCAACCTCCGCAGGCAGCCGCTCCACACACCTTCTGGATGTGGATGAACGGAAACGTTACGCGGGAGGGAATCACTCTTGATCTGGAGACGATGAACCGCTGCGGGATACGCGGTGTTTATCTCTACAGTTGTGCAGTGGGAATTCCGCGTGGTCCGTTGGATTACGGGACTACGGAGTGGCTGGACATGGTGCGCCACGCTGTTACCGAGGCAAAGCGACTCGGGATTCAGGTTACGATGCACAACTCCCCTGGCTACTCCAGCACGGGTGGACCGTGGATTACGCCTGAGTTCGCGATGCAGCAACTGGTGTGGACAGAGGTGCATCTGGAGGGTGGGCGTCTGCTCGATGCGCATTTACCTCAGCCGCACATCCGGGCTGGTTTTTATCGCGATGCTTTTGTGCTGGCCTATCCGTCGCTTGCTGCCGAGTCTGCGCTTATGCGCGATCAGTTGGATTCGGCTCATTGCAACGGGGAAGCAATCGACAAGTCGCTGCTCTGGAATGGGACGCGCAGCAATAAAATACGTCTGGAAAAGCAGGCCGATGGCCGCATCGGTACTCTTGATCTGCATTTTGCTTCACCCTTTGAAACGCGCGCAATTTCCGTCTACCGCTCACCCGAAACTCCCCGCGATCCCTTTGATGGTCCCCGCGATTTTCCTCCGGTTCTTACCCTTCAGATCTCCGATGATGGTGAAAACTATCACAATGTCTGCACGATTTCCATGCCTGCATTGCGCAGTATGAATTCACCGGGCGTACAAAACTTTTCGGTAGCCAGAGGAAAGTATTTTCGTTTGCAGGCATCTTCTCCGAGTTGGATCATCGGGCTTGAACTTCATGCAGGGCCGCGGCTTCAGGGATGGGCCGGAAAATCAAACGGGGCGCCGCTTTCATCGTCAGGGCCGGAGAGAGAGCTTCCATCATCAGAATGTATTGACCCGGCCAGTGTCCGTGATATCAGCAGATATATTGATAGCGATGGTCGGCTTCAGTGGAATGCACCTGCCGGCAAGTGGACTGTCGTTCGCATCGGGTATACACCAACGGAAGAAGAGACAGCGGCGGCACCGGATTCCGGCAGAGGGCTGGACTGCGACAAGTTCTCAAAGGCAGCAGTTGATCTCCACTTCACAAAATCCTTGCAGCCGCTCTTTGAACATCTGGGCCCACTCGTCGGTACAACATTTAAAGCTCTATCCATAGACAGCTACGAGGCAGGGAAGCAAAACTGGTCAGCGCAATATCCTGAATATTTTCAGCAGACGCGCGGCTACGATCTTCGCCCCTGGCTGCTTGCCATGACGGGAAGAGTCATCGGAAGCGTTACGCAATCCAATCAATTCCTCTTCGACGTACGACGCACTCATGCGCAGATGATGGCAGAGAATTACTACGGACATTTTCAATCCCGCTGTCATGAGTTCGGTTTGCAACTTCATGCCGAGCCCTACGGCGACGGTACCTTTGACAGCATGGATGTGGCCGAGCATCTCGACGTAACGATGGGAGAGTTTTGGGCGCGTTATACCTACGGTTCAAAGGCCTACATCGATCTTGAGTCGGGTGCCACACACACGCTCGGTCAGCCAATTGCCGCAGCCGAGGCATTCACCGGTGCTCCACTAACCTCACGCTGGACCGGCCATCCCTATTCCATGAAGGCAGAGTCGGACCGAATGTTTTGTCTCGGCGTCAATCGGCTCGTCTTCCATACCTTTGTTCATCAGCCCCATCCTACTGGCAAGCCCGGCATGTCGATGGGGCCATTCGGAACGCATTTTGACCGCAACAACACATGGATGAAGGACGATACGGGATGGATTAGCTACCTCACGCGAGCTCAATCCATTTTGCAGAGCGGCGAGCCGGTAGCCGATATCTGTTATATGAAGGGTGAAGAGCCCTCCTCCGGTGTGCCGGATGCGAGAACAGGTAAGCTGGCTGTTCCTTTTGGATATGGCGTGGATATTGTGAGTGCGAAATCTGTTTTCCACGCCAGCGTTACAGAGGGGCGAGTCTCGTTTGCTTCATCTGTAAGTTATCGCTGCATGATTCTGCCGCCATTGACGTTGTTTACTCCACCATTGCTGGAGAAGATTGCATCGCTCGTCGAAAAGGGCATGATTCTCATTACATCAAGCCTTCCGACGGGTTCGCCGAGTCTGGAAGATCAGCCGCAAGCCGACCAGAAGGTTCGAAAGATTGTTGCTGATTTATGGGGCAATCTGGATGGCAAGGACAAGCGTCAGAGGGATTATGGCAGGGGACAGGTTTTCCTTACCGACGACATTCAGGCTGTCTTTCGGGAGATCAAGCTTTACGATGAGTTTTCGTACGCCGCGAAAAATAATCGAGGCGCAGACATTCTTTATACCCACCGTCGAATTGCAGGTGAGGATGTATTTTTTATCAGCAATCAGCGCCGCAGAACTGAGCAAACAGTATGCACCTTCCATGTCATGGGGGCACGCCCTGAGATATGGGATGTAGAGAAGGGCCTTCGCAAGGGAGCGCCGCAATACAGCATCAAGGGCAATCGGACGGCGGTCCGCCTTACTCTTGAACCGGCGGAGTCCCTCTTCCTTGTCTTTCGGCATGAAGAGGCATTCCAGCCGCAGGTTGTATTACCGGCAGATGCACACTTTTTCCCGCCCGCCAAATCCCCTGGTGACGAGGTAGACAACTTTAGCCTGCACGTCTGGGCGCAACCAGAGACCTATGTTCTGCCAACCACCAGCTTCCTCGCAATGCCAGAAGAGGGAGAACTCGTTTACGGTCATGGACACTGTGTCGCAGGACTCGCCGCAGGCCAGAATTGTATCCGTGTCTACGAGCAAGCGACAGGTGCGCCTCGTTTAGTTCTGGAGTCGCTCGTACCGCTGAGTGGATGGGTGCATATCGCGCTTGTTTATCGTCACGGTCAGCCCTTTGTTTACCTCAACGGGGAAGAGGTTGCGAAGGGAACGGTCTCGCGCTTCAAGGTCCATCCTGCCAGAGACTGCACAACAAATTGGGGAAGCGTGCCGCGATACTTCGAGGGCAATAGCACAGTGGTACAACTGGCCGCATCTCTTTCCCTAGAGGAGTTGGTGAGTATTGTTCGAGCAGGCCTGCCAGCTCCAGAACTACCGCAGGGGATGACGCTTGAACGTAATCTCGACGGCGAGTTACAGGCAATCGTCTGGACGCCGGGTTCATATAGCCTTACGGAAGGCTCACAAACTCGCACCCTCTCACAGGAGAAACTGCCACCTGCGGCAGTACTGGACGGTGCGTGGCAGTTGGAGTTCCCGCAAGACTCCGGAACTCCGCGCAGTATCGAAATGCCAGCGCTTATTCCTCTGAATCTTCACGAGGATTTCAACGTGCGTCATTTTTCCGGGACGTTGATTTATCGCAAGCCCTTTCGAGTGGATCGCGACAGTCTTCGTGAGAACAATCTGGTCTTCCTTGATCTCGGCAGGGTGGAGATTGCAGCCAGAGTGCGAGTGAATGGACAGCCAATCGGTTCGCTCTGGAAGCCGCCATATCGCTTGCAAATCACAGATTATCTACACTGGAGTGAAAATCAACTTGAAGTGGAAGTCACCAACCTCTGGCCCAATCGCCTGATCGGCGATGAACATCTGCCACCAGAGAATGAATATGATCCGCATGGCCCGATCCTTCGCCTCCCTGACTGGTACAAGGAAGGCAAAGCCAAACCGGGACAGCGTGTAACCTTTGCCTGCTGGCATCACTACGGGGAAAAGGATCCGCTGCTTCAGAGCGGGCTTTCCGGACCGGTGACGTTATTGTCGGCAAGCAGGCTGAAAGTTGGAGGGTAATCTTCAGCACAAACAGATAGTTGCAACTGGGCAACTCTAACAGCACAGAAACAAACAACGAAGGAGAGGGAAAGATGATTTTGGACAGCTTTAGTTTGAAGGGGAAGACGGCATTAGTTACCGGCTCTTCTCGTGGATTGGGCGCAGGAATTGCCATTGCACTGGCCGAGGCCGGAGCGCAGATTGCCTTGCACGATCACCCAAAGTTTTCACCGGACGGCACACACGCTATGCTCAAAGCATCTGGTGCGCGCTCGGCTGTATTTACTGCTGATTTGAGCGATGTTTCCACCTGCCCGAAACTGATTGATGAGGTTGTGGCAGAGTTCGGCACGATAGATATCCTCGTGAACAATGCAGGCATCATTCGCCGCGCGCCTGCTGTCGACCACCCACTAGAGGATTGGCTTGCCGTGATCAATATCAACCTGACGGCAGTCTTCCGCCTGACGCAGTTGGCGGGCAAACACATGTTGGCTCAGGGCTCTGGCAAGATCATCAATACGGCATCCCTGCTGGCCTTTCAAGGCGGAATCAATGTGCCTGGTTATGCAGCAGCCAAGGGCGGCGTTGCACAACTTACCAAAGCTTTCGCAAATGAGTGGGCCGGGAAGGGAATCAACGTGAATGCGATTGCGCCAGGCTACATGGCAACGGACAATACCGCTCCTCTCCGCGCTGACGAAGAGCGTTCCAAGCAGATTCTGGAACGCATTCCTGCCGGACGTTGGGGTCTGCCGTCCGATTTGGCTGGTCCACTGGTCTTCCTCGCCTCAAGCGCAAGCGACTACGTTAACGGTCACGTTCTTGTCATTGATGGTGGCTGGCTGGCTCGTTAAATTTGCACTGTTTCCATAACACATCTGAGGTGGTGTTTCTCCTTTTCGAGAGCGCCACCTCCCAAATTTAGAAGGATGATCCATGCGGAACCACTTCCTGTTCGTATGTATTTTGTGTGCAGTTTTTGTTCTTTTTTGCGCAGGTAGGACGAGTGCTCAAACCAAGAATGTGATTCGTCCCGGCGATCCATGGTTTGATAATCGTGGCGTCGAGATTCAGGCACACGGTGGCGGAATCATCCAATTGAAGAACACATACTACTGGTTTGGGGAGGATCGCTCAGAAAGCAATGACCCTGCCAAGCGCTATGTTGCGTGTTACTCCTCGAAGGACCTCACGCACTGGAAATTTCGCCGACAGGTACTCGCCATGGCTGCACCTGACAATCTGGGGCTGCATTGGATTCTGGAGAGGCCAAAGGTTTTCTTCAATCAGAAAACAAATAAGTTCGTAATGTATCTTCATCTGGATGCACCGGGGTACAAGTTGGCTAGCGTGGCCGTGGCAGTCAGCAACAAAGTGGATGGAGAGTATTCATACGTGAAAAGCTTTCGTCCCCTGGGGCAGGAAAGCCGCGATATCGGGCAGTTTATTGATGACGACGGCACCGCTTACTTAATCTTTGAATCAAGACCGACTGGCGGCTTCTACATCGCAAAGCTATCTGAAGATTACATGGATGTAGAAAAGCAGATCAGCTTTATTCATGCGCCACTTGAGGGAGGTGCATTGGTTCACTATCAGGGCTTGTATTATGTGATCGGTTCCCACCTGACAGGTTGGCGTCCGAACCCGAATGTGTATGCAGTTGCATCGAGTCTTTCAGGGCCATGGAGCGAGATGCAGGACATAGCTCCGCCAGAAACGAATACCTACAACTCGCAATCCAGCATGTTGGTGAAGGTGGCCGGACGCAAGTCAACCTCTGTAATTTATGTTGGTGACCGATGGGAACCAAAAACGCTATGGGATTCCCGCTACATCTGGATGCCACTGGAGATTGGCAACGGGAAGATGGCTCTGCTCAGGCCGCAACCATGGACTATCAACCTTGCTGATGGAACGACGCAGATGCTCGACAGGGAAGTTCAACCAGCCAAACAGTAGTCTGCTTACTCCTATTTCCTGATTTATTGCAATCCAGCAATTGTTGGGGTGGGGCCGCACTTGAAGGTCGCATATCCTTTATGCGCTGGTTTGTCCCTGATCGCCCCCCCCCAGCTACCTCTACCTCTGAAGCAAAGGCGGGAGTATGATGATAACGTTAATAATTGTCGGGGGATTTTTATGCGATTTGTTCCGGTTATGACTGCCCTGCTACTACCCTGCTGCCTCTTTGCTCAGATTGCATCCTCCACTTCCGCAAAGGAGAAGCAGGCATCCGATGATGAGCCGCTGCGCGTCGCAACGCGGAATGTCCTGCTCGATGTTACCGTGATGGACAAGAAGGGCAATCCTATCCTGAATCTGGGAAAGGAACACTTCAAAGTTCTTGAGGATGGTAAGCCGCAGCCGGTGGTCTCGTTCGATGAGATGGGAACCAAGCCTCCCGCGCCGCTTTTAGATCTGAAGCTTCCGCCGCATATGTACTCGAATATTCCTTCCATCGGGGCTTCGGAATCGCTGTATGTGCTGGTGCTTGACTCGTTGAATACCTCGACCAAGGATCAGATGTATGCGCATTCTCAAACGGTGGAATTTCTCAATAAACTTCCGCGGGGCTCTCGCATTGCCATCTTCGGTCTCTCCAGTCGCCTGTATATGTTGCAGGGTTTTACGGCGGACCCCGAAGTGCTTCAGCGTGTGCTGAACAGTAGAAAATCCTGGGCGAAGGCCTCTGATTTAATGGATTCTCCTGAGCTGCAAAACGCAAATGACGAGATGCAGGATGAGATGGCTGACATGCCAAGTGATGCTGCCGCCTCAGCCAATATGCAGGGATTTTTGGAGCAGCAGCAGAATTTTCAGAATGAGCTGCGCGTCCAGCGTACCCTCGACGCCTTCAACTCCCTTGCGCTTTATCTGAGCGCGGTTGATGGTCGCAAAAATGTAATCTGGTTTGCCGGTAATTTCCCGCTGAACCTGACGCCGGATATTAGCCAGCAGAACCCCTTTTCCTCGACAACTTCCTACGCCGAGGATTTGCGAAAGACTGCTGCACTGCTCGCCACTAAGCGTATTGCTATCTACCCGGTTGATGCTCAGGGTGTCACGGTCATGCCCATGCTCAATGCCTCGCAGGGAGGCGGAAAATATGTGCGCAGTGGAACTGCCATGGGCGCGGACATGAACAAGTATTTTCAGGAGACTTCCAATACGCATTCTGCAATGCAGCAATTGGCTGACATGACCGGTGGCAAAGCCTTCTACAATACAAATGATCTGAGCAGAGTTCTTGATAACGTTATGCAGTTAGGCAAAAATTACTACCTGCTCTCTTACTCTCCTCCGGATAAAAATTATGACGAAAAATTTCACAGAATCACCGTCAAGGTGGACATACCCGGGTGCAAACTGCTCTATCGCGATGGCTACTACTCTGAGGATCCTTCGCAACTTACCGGGCGAAAGACGATCCTGAATCCTGATCCGGTGCAGGCTTCCCTGATACGCGGTACTCCGGACACTACCCAGATTCCATTTAAAATCCGGGTGCTGCCAGCAGACCCGCAGCCCGACCCGACCAAACCGGCGGATCGAAAAGGCGACATGGCACCTCAGTTGAAAGGTCCGTTGGTACGTATGGTCGCTTCCTGGGCGATCAATGAGCGGGCCATTCACTTTACGACAGACAAAGAGGGAAGATATTTAGCCGACTTCCGGGTGGTGTTGGTGGCCAACGATGCGGATGGCAATCAACTGAATGTGGATGACCGGGAATTGAATGTCCAGCTTGATAAGAAGCACTATCTGCAATATGCCAAGTTCGGATTTCAATATACGCAGGAATTGGACCTTCCCAAAGGAGAAATCTTTCTGCGAGCTGCGGTGGTGGATATGGCAACAAACAACAGCGGATCAACGGAGATTCCCCTGCTGGTCAAGCCGGATGCCAAGAAAAAACCTGTAGTCACCGCCGCAACGCCAGACATCACTCCGCCTGTAACAGAGCCCAAGAAATAGAAAATCCAGATTCACAAAATAAATTGAAAGATGATGGACGATATCGGTTCGTAACGATATCAAGTAGATAAACCAACGTGATGGTGTCTGACCGCCTTCTCGGAGCGGCATCTTCGGAAAGGAGGTTTTAGATATGGTTTAGAACAGAATAGAGCGCGAATACGGTTCGCATTGCGGGTGATTCGGAAACCTGTTATGACAAGATGCATTTGCACGGATCAGGAGGCGATTGCTGGATAGCGAGTACCGTAAAGAGGTAAAATCTGACGCTTTATATTGTTTTTTGTAAGTTTGTCGGGGCCCGTTTCGAGATGGAATCGGGCGGATTAAGACCGATGAGAGTCTTTCGGGAATGATGAGGCTTGGATTATTGGGAAGGATATTCATGAATTCATCAGAAAAAAATTAAATTACTTGACAATTGATTGCTAGAGACAGTACAAAGATGCGCGTGGCAAAAGATGTCGAGAATGGGAACGTTATGCGTAGCAGGTGAGTTGAGAGTCATCTTTTAGGGCTTTAGCGCGATGAGTGAGAACTGACGCCGGAACGGGTGGGAATGCAATGGGCTGATGACCCCCCGGTGCTGTTGTGAGGCTCCGGAGGTTGATCTCAGGCGCAGGATCTAACAGGGGATGTTCTCTTCTGTTCAGGGGCTTGAAGGTTAGTTGAACCCGAATTTTGGACGGATGTTGGTTGCATGCAGGTGAGACTGAGGCGATGAGCGCGAATTTAATGCAGAAAGAATCGTTTGTTGAACAAAGTACACGGAACCATGGTGTTCGGTATGGCAGTCTGACGGGCCCGTTCCTGAAGGCTGGTTGCCTGCTTGTCGCACTGCTTCTGGCTGGGATGTTATCAACGGTCTTTGCTCAGGTGATCACCTCATCCATTACTGGCGTAGTTGTGGACGCGACGCAGGCAAGAATTCCTGGTGCGACAGTGACCTTGATGAATCATCAGGATGGCACCCTTGTTCGCGAAATTAAATCGAACGAGCAGGGATTTTTCCGTTTTTCAGATCTGTTGCTCGGCACTTACGACGTCAAGGTTGAGGAGAGCGGTTTTGACACGTTTCTGAAGACCGGTCTGGTGATTACCTCGACCGACGATGTGTCGCTCGGCAACGTTATTTTGAAGGCTGGCAGTGAGGCCACGACCATCGTGGTCCATGCGGAGACGGTTACCGTGGATACCACGACTGCCAACAATGAAAACAGCCTGAGTGCAGCAGATCTTTCCGATGTAAAGGTGCGCAGTGATGACCCAATGGAGGCCATGACGCTGCTGCCCGGCATGACTGACAATGCTTCAGGTACACGCGATGCCCCCAGCACCACCAGTGTCGCCAACATCTACACCAACGGCATCCGCAGCAACAGCAAAAACATCATGATTGACGGTGCTGCAAGCCTTGATCCGGGCTCAGGTGCCAACGTGAATGCCATGCCTTCGTCGGCCATGATTGCCGAGATGAAGGTGGTTGCTTCCAACTATCGTGCAGATAGCGGGCGCAATGCTGGTCCTACGGTTACGATCGTGACCAAGGGTGGCTCCAGTGTGATTCACGGTTCGTTTGACTTTCCGTTCCGCAACGAGTTTTTTAACGCCAACAGCCCTGATGAGATAAACAAGGGTCTTCCTCGTCCCGAGTACCGTCTCATTCTGCCCAGCTACACGTTGAGCGGCCCGATTCTCATTCCACATGTGATTGGTTCGAGTAGCCGCCTGTTCTTCATGGTTGCTCAGCAGTACCAGTATCAGAAGCAGGATGTGGGGCCCAAGTCCAGCACGATGCCGACGACCGCTGAACTTCAGGGAAATTTTGCGCAATCAATAGGCAAGAACTACGCCCCGATTACTGTGAATTACTGCTACCAGATAGGCCAGCCTGCTGGGTATTCCTCGTGCAGCAAGCAGACAACGATTCCCACGTCCTTGATATCGCCAGAGGGACAGGCGATTTTGAGCCTGTTCCCATTACAGGCTCCGGGTGCCTGCTGCGGCCCGGGCTCCATTGCCCAGAACCTGACTGGCGCAATCAATGCCTCAAACTACACATATGACGGCTACGGAACGGTGAACCGCTCGGTTTCGATGTTTCGCGTAGACTGGAATCCCACTCCTACGTTCCAGACCTATGCGCGCGTGCTCTATTCGCCGGAAACCGATGTTGCGCCATATAACGGAAGCTATGGACTGGGCAGCAGCGGCAGCGGTTACGGCTTCAGCAACATGAGTATGTTCAAGGGGAACTTCAAGAATGTCCGTGTGGGCTGGGGCTTTCTGGGCAGTGCCACGAACACGTTCAGTTCGAGTTTGCTAAATACTCTGTCGGTATCGGTTGCCACTACGCGAGTGCAAGGCTCGGCGGAGGATCCATCGCTTATTACCACTGCCGGGACGGGGATCAGTCTGCCTTCGTTGTATAGCGGGAACAATCCCAATGGCTGGCTTCCGACCATCACTACCGGCGCGGGAAATCGTTCCGGAGGCCCTGAGTTTGCTCTGGATTCCTCATTCCCGGCGCAGGAACATCTCCATACGCTCAGCATTACCGACAATCTTACTAAGGTGAAGGGGGTTCATGCGCTGGCTGTTGGCGTTTATACAGAGGCCGTGCGTCGTAATTATTGGGCCAACGGTGCCAATTCCGGCGGTGTCAACGTTCAGGGAGCCTATTCCTTTGCAGAGGACAGCCAGAATGTCTGTGATACTGGTGATACCTTTGCGAATGTCCTGGTGGGTTGTATTGACAGCTACACCCAGACTCAGAACCGCCCTAAGGCATATCTGCGCTTTAAAAACCTGGAATTTTACGGGCAGGATGAGTGGCGTGCCACGCCCCGTCTGACGCTTTCCATGGGCGTGCGTCTCTATCATGATCCGCCAGCACATGATGCTCTGAACCAGTTCAGCATCTTTGTTCCCTCGCTTTGGAATCAGAACACGGCTCCGTATCTGTACATGCCGGGCTGTACGGGGACTGCATACTGTACGAGCAGTGTGGCGACAGTTAGCGGTTCTACTATCAATACCAATATTCGTGAGGCCTACGATCCCCGTACGCTCACGCCAGTTGCCTACGCCTACAAGGGGCTGATTGTACCTGGCAGCGGAAATGCGCTGGATGGGATTCTGAAAGCCGGCAGTAACGGCCTTCCGCGTTCAGTTTTTACCTCGCCATTTCTCAGCTATGGCCCCCGTTTTGGATTTAACTATTCCCTTACTCCGGACGGACGCACGGTTCTGAAGGGAGGCTTTGGAATCTACTATGACCGCTATCCGTTGCAGAACCAGTTAAACCTGCTCAGTAATCCTCCGACCACGAATGCCGGATCTATGAATTACCTTGACAGCTACACTGTCCTTTCCTCCGTAACGGGAATGCAGACTCCGCCGACGCTCTATACCATGCCGACCGGAAAGCATCAGCCGCCGACCAATCATGCCTTCAGCCTTGAAATTCAGCGCGCGGTCGGACGCAACGGCATGATTGATGTCGCCTATGTCGGCTCGGTCTCGCAGCACATGATTGCCTCACGTTTTATCAATCCTGAGCCGATGTACTCACAACTCTCTACACTGAATCCTCAGAATGTTGACATCAGCCAGTCGAAGACTGGATGCGGCGGTACAGTGTGTATGCTTGCCTCCAACTTCCTGGTGCCGTACCGCGGCTATAGCAACATCACGATGCAGTTCCTTGAGGATGACTCGAACTACAACGCGTTACAGATCGCTTTCTCCAAACAGTACGCCAATGGCCATATCCGCATTAACGGGAATTACACCTTTGGCAAGGCTCTGGGCGACGCTTATGGGGATTGGGCGCGCATAGCCACCTATACCAATGAGCCGCTGAACTTCCGCGGGCCGCTCAATGCAATTGATCGCAGAAATATCATCAACGGCTGGTATGTTGTATCGCTGCCGGATCTGCGTCGCTATACGCACTCGCGTTTCCTGAGCATCACGCTGCGCGAGTGGAATGCTTCGGGGATTGTTCGCTACTCAAGTGGTGCCCCCTTCAACCCCTCCCTGACGATTGATACGGTTCCCAGCAACGGTGGTATTACGGGGTCAACGGATGCAGCGCGTCCGGTCGTTGTAAATCCGCACGCCAAATTGACAGGAGGCGATGTCAACGGACGTTTTGGCGCGCCTGCCTATGGCACATGGGGAAATATGGGAATCGACAGCCTGAACTTCCCGAGCTGGATCAACTTTGATACCAGCCTGTATCGCGAATTCAGAACCTCGCGCAAGGTTACGACACGATTCATGGCAGAGAGCTACAACACTCCCAACAGCTCGATTATCAATTCTGTCAACACGGAGTTGGAGTATGCCAAGCCCGGTGCAACCTCGAACGAGTACTCCTACTTTGACACGCCGCAGGGAACAGGCAATTACTTCCGGAGAGGACGGGTGATCCAGTTTGACCTTTCCGCAAGATGGTAATGGAGATGAAGGCCGAGAGATGTCTGAGAGTTGCGAGTCTTCTTCAGGTTACAGCCTTCGCTCAAGGCTTCAAGGGTGGAAGCAGAGGGACGGGGTAGGAGAGACTCTTCTGAATCCTCAGGAATTGCAGGCAGCGAATGGCATTGACACAAACGTGGGCGGAAGTAATGAGTTTCAGAAGGATGGGGTTATGAGAGCCAATTTTCACAGCAAATTCGGGATACAGGTTGCGTTAATTTGCTTCTGCCTGATCGGGATGGTCGGGGTCGCTTCGGCACAGCAGGGGGCGCTGACGTTTTCTCAAGCCGTGATTAATACGATTGCAGGCACGGGCGTTACCGGCCACACCGGGGATTGCACCAGCGCAGGGAGTTGCGTTGCTGCAACCAGCGCTACGGTTACGGCTGAGTTGCGTGGAATTGCAGTGGATCCTGCCGGGGACGTGTTTTTTGTGGATGGCTACAACGGGGGCGCCGAGACTGTGCGCTGCATCTACAATGGCGGAACAATTGCTCAAACGCTGATTGCTGCTGAGGATGGTATATCGGCGAGTTCATTGAACGTGGGCGATGTCTACCTGATTGCTGGAACGGAAGGCACAACTGGCACACCTACCTCCGGGAAGCTGGCATCCACGGAAGCGTTCAAGGGGCTTTCTTCGAGTTTGTCGCTTGACTCGGCAGGGGATATCTTCATTGCCGACCAGCAAGGTTACACAGCATATGTGATCTACAACGGCGGCGCGAACGCAGCTACCCTGATCTCTTTAGAAGGTGGTGGCAGTTCGCCAACGGTGGGCTGGGCGTATGCTGTGGCTGGTACCGGGACTGCTGGAACTACGACCACCAGTACGCTGGCGACCAACGCAACGATTGATATCATCGATCAGATTGTACCGGACAGTTCTGGCAATTTATATCTCATAGATAACGGCAAAAGTGCGCTCTATGAAGTGAGTATTTCAAATGGCTATCTTAGCGTGCTTGCTGGTGTACCTGGAACAGCAGGAGCAGCGACGAACGCGGTGGCGGGAACCTCGTCGAACCTCAGCGCTCCCTACTCCGCTGTGGTTGACTCCTACGGAAACATCTTCATCAGTGATAAGAGCAATAACCAGATACGTGTGATCTATGAGGGTGGTGGAAGTGGAACGCCGGCCTACACCATGATCAACAATTACATATCTGGCACCACTCCACAGGTGGGGTACATTTACGAGGTTGCGAGCATCGCGAATGTGACCGGGGTCTCCCTCGACCCGGCTGGAAACCTCTATCTCACCTCAAATACAGGCACAGCAGATGAGATTCTTCTGCTTACCACGGCCTCAAAGACTCCGTCCGTGATTATTGGAAGCAGTACAAATTGTTCCGCTACTCCAACGGCAACCTGCGGAGATGGCGGATTGGCTTCAGCGGCAACCCTTGGTGGGCCGCGCTTTACAGCAGTGGATACATCTGGCAGGATGTACATCTCAGATTCAGCTATTTTCCGTATACGTAAAGTGGGTCCGGGCGGACTGCTGACCTTCTCGACACCCGTGGGCGTGGGATCGAGCAGCACTGCTTCGGTACTCACGCTGAACAACGTTGGCAATGCCGCGCTGACGTTTACGGCAACGCCCACCTTTAGTGGCACAAACCCGGGAGATTTTGCGCTTGCGCTTTCCTCCTCTTCGAATACCTGCGGAAATCCTCTGACTACGCTTGCCGCCGGCGCAAGCTGCAATCTCGCCATCATCTTTACGCCGACGGCTGCGGGCGCGCGTACAGCTACGCTGACGATCCCGACCAACGGCGTACTCGCAAATCAGACGGCAGCAGTATCCGGATCAGCTCTGCCAGCAACGACGACAGTGCTGGCAAGTTCTGTGTCCAGCGTGATTGATGGACAGTCCGTGACCTTTACGGCAACGGTGACGGGAGCATCCCCAACCGGAACGGTGACCTTCTATAACGGGTCAACAAGTCTTGGTACGGGTACGTTGAACGGATCTGGCGTGGCGACGCTGGCCTATACGACGACGGCAACGGGAACACTGTCGGTGACCGCAAGTTATGGTGGCGATGCGAACAATGGAAGTTCGACCTCCTCGGCAATCGGTGTAACGGTGACCGGCAGCACGTCCTCATCAACGGCGCTGACGAGTTCTGCGGCATCCATTCAGCAGGGCAGTAGCCTCACTCTGACCGCAACGGTAACGGGCAGCGGTGCTACTCCTACTGGTTCGGTGACATTCTACGATGGGACAACTGTGATTGGCGTCGGGGCGCTGAATGGCTCTGGCGTTGAGGCGTTCAGTACAACATCACTGACCGCTGGCCTGCACAGCATCACGGCGATTTATGCAGGAAATGCAACCTATGCTACCTCCACATCGAGCGCGGTTTCTGTGCAGGTGGTGGGTACGCCCACGGTTGCGCTCACGACTTCCAGCACCTCTGCCAGCTATGGCACCAGTCTCACCTTTACAGCGACACTGACGTACAGCGGAACAGCTCCCACGGGCACGGTGACATTCTACGATGGAAGCACCAGCCTGGGAACCGGTACAGTCAGCGGCGGTGTGGCTACGCTTGCTACCACATCCCTGACAGCGGGTACACACAGTATTACTGCAACCTACGGTGGCAACACCAACTACAACACGGCCACTTCTACGGCGCAGAGCGTAACGATCAGCCAGATATCCAGCACGACGACGCTCAGCGCCAGTAGCGCCTCGTCAAACTACGGCGCAAGTGTGACATTGACGGCGACGGTGAGCGGCAGCGCAACCACGCCCACAAGTACGGTTACCTTCTACAGCGGCTCGACCAGCTTAGGTACGGGAACGCTGAATGCTTCCGGTGTTGCCACGCTGGCAGTGACTTCACTCGCTGTTGGCACGGATTCACTGACGGCTGTTTATGGCGGCGATACCAATTACACAACCTCAACATCCTCCGCTTATACTGTCACGGTCAGCACGGCCTCTACAACGACAGCTTTGACCAGCAGCAGCAGCACGCCGAGCTATGGCGCTAGCGTGACACTGACAGCGACGGTTACCAGTTCGACCAGCGGCACGCCAGCAGGCACAGTCACTTTCTATAACGGGTCAACCACGCTTGGGACAGGGACTCTTAGCAGTGGAGTTGCCACGCTTGTAACCACGGCTCTGCCTGTCGGTACGGATTCGTTGACCGCTACCTATGGCGGTAATGGAAACTACGTTACCTCAACTTCTACAGCTACGAGTGTAACGGTGAGTGCTGCCAGTACCACCACGACGCTGACCAGTTCTACTTCCTCCACAAACTATGGAACGAGCGTGACGTTAACGGCGACAGTTGCCAGCTCGACCAGTGGCACACCGTCCGGCACAGTCACCTTCTATAGTGGTTCCACTTCGCTTGGAACAGGGACTCTCAGCGGCGGGATCGCTACGCTGGCAACCACGGCTCTGCCGGTTGGTACGGATTCGATAACGGCCACCTATGTCGGTTCGACGAACTACACCACATCAACCTCAACGGCGAAGAGTATTGTTATTTCGGCGGCCAGCACCACCACTGCGTTGAGCAGTTCGGCGACCAGTGTTGCTTCTGGTGCGACTGTAACTTTGACTGCAACGGTCAGCTCATCGGGCGGTACGCCGACGGGTACGGTGACCTTCTATAGCGGTTCGACGAGCCTTGGCACTGGAACACTGAGCGGCGGCATTGCCACTCTGACGACCACTGCGCTGCCGACGGGTACGGATTCACTGACAGCCGTTTACGGCACCACGACCAACTTCGCGACCTCGACCTCAAACACCGTGACGGTAACGGTGACCGTTGCAACGGTTTCCACCACCACTGCCCTGACCAGCAGCAGCTACTCAACGACCTATGGAGCCAGCGTGACGCTGACCGCGACGGTAACGGCCACCACCGGTACGGCTGCTGGATCTGTGACCTTCTACAGCGGCTCCACAAGTCTCGGAACCAGCACCCTGAATGGAAGCGGTGTAGCAACGATGACCCTGACCGCACTGCCTGTAGGCACTGACTCGGTCACGGCCAACTACAGCGGTTCGACTACCTATATTGTGTCCACTTCAAGCGCAATCAGCGTTGTTGTTGTGGCAGCCAGCACGAGCACTTCGCTGAGCAGCTCAACCTCTTCGACCAGCTATGGCACAAGCGTGACTCTGACGGCGACGGTCAGCTCGACGGGTGGCACACCGACAGGCACGGTAACCTTCTACAGCGGTTCAACATCACTTGGCACGGGAACACTCAGCAGCGGGATAGCAACGCTCGCAACGACCTCGCTTGCAGTTGGCACGGATTCGCTGGCTGCCGTCTACACGGCAAGTGCAAACTTTGCCACTTCCACATCCTCTGCAGTGAGCGTTGTGGTGGGTGCTGCAACGACGACCACGTTGCTGAGCAGTTCTGTACTGACTACCAGTTACGGCACAAGCGTGACTCTGACGGCGACGGTCAGCTCGACGGGTGGCACACCGACAGGCACAGTGACTTTCTACAGCGGTTCCACATCTCTAGGCACCGGAACGCTCAACTCTGGAATTGCAACGCTGACAACGAGTGCGCTGCCTGGTGGCACGGACTCCTTGACGGCTTCCTACGCGGCAACGACGAACTTTGCGACATCAACATCTTCGGCGCTTTCCGTTACGGTCAATCCGGTTACAACGACAACGGCTCTGACCAGTTCGACGACCAGTACGGGCTATGCCGCAAGCGTGACATTGACAGCGACGGTCAGCTCCAGCGTGGGCACACCGGCTGGCACCGTGACCTTCTATAGCGGTTCAACCAGCATCGGTACGGGAACACTCAGCGGTGGCGTGGCTACTTTAATCACTACAGCGCTTGCGGTAGGGAGCGATTCCGTTACCGCAGTGTATGGTGCAACGGCCAACTATGCTGCTTCAACTTCGGCAGCAGTGGTTATCGCCGTGAGCAATGACTCTACAACCACCACACTGACCAGTTCTGCTGCGACAGCAGCCTATGGCACCAGCATAACGCTGACGGCGACGGTAGCTACAGCCAATGGCGCGCCGACAGGTACGGTGACCTTCTATAACGGATCCACCAGCCTGGGTACGGGCACACTGAGCAGCGGCGTTGCTACGCTGGTGCTGACCACGCTGCCCGCTGGAGCAGATTCGCTGACGGCTTCCTATGGAGGTGTGACCGGCTACAGCAGTTCCACTTCCTCTGCAACGACTGTGACCGTGACAGCGACGACTACGACTACACTGACCAGTTCTGCTGCTTCGGCCTACTACGGTGTGAGCGTAACACTTACCGCAACGGTAGCCTCTACCGCCGGCACGCCGACGGGAACGGTTACCTTCTTTAGCGGTTCTACCAGTCTGGGCACAGGAACACTGAGCAACGGTGTGGCAACACTCATTACAACTGTATTGCCGCTTGGCTCTGACTCTCTTACGGCGGTCTATGCAGGTGTCACCGGTTACAGCACATCCACTTCGTCGGCGCTTGTGGTTACGGTCAGCACTGCAACCACTACAACACTGGTCTCTTCTGCGACGACGATCGTCAGCGGTGCAAGTGTAACGCTGACGGCGACAGTTTCGCCTTCAACTGTGCCGGGCACGGTAACTTTCTATAGCGGGACGACATCGCTTGGAACAGGGACACTTAGTTCCGGCGTTGCAACACTGACAACTACGAAGCTTCCAGCAGGAGCGGATTCCGTGACTGCAAGCTATGCAGCTTCTGGAACATTCGCTGCATCCACTTCCAGCGTGGTCAGCGTTCTTGTCTACCCTTCCGGGAGTATGCTTGCTGGCGCACTTACCTTTACGCCGATGGTGATTAACACGATCGCGGGTAACGGAACAAGCGGATATACAGGGGATGGATCTGCGGCAATCAACGCTGAAGTCACTACGGGTGAGCGTGGTATTGCAGCAGATGCCGCAGGGGATGTCTACTATGTAGATACCACCAGCGATGCTGTTCGTATGATCTACAACGGTGGATCTACAGCGGCCACTCTGCTCAGCGCGCTTGGCGTTACTTCTCCGACAAAGGGCTACATCTATGATGTCGCCGGAGTGGATGGAAGCTCTGGTACGCCGGTGGTGGGCCTGGCTACCAGCGAGAAATTCAAACTAACCGCGACGCTGTATGTAGATACAGCGGGCGATATCTTCATCAGTGACAGTGGTACTTACAAGGTGTGGGTCGTCTATAACGGCGGTGCTGCGGCTGCCAACTTGATTGCCTATGAGGACAACATCAGTTCGCCTACAGTTGGTTATGTTTACGCGATTGCTGGCGATGGCACGCAGGCTTATGCCGGAGACGGAAGTCTGGCGACCTCAGCTTCGCTTGATGTGGTAGATCAGGTAGCTCTTGACCCGGCAGGGAACCTGTACATCCTGGACAACGGTGTCAGCGTAATCCGCAAGGTGAGTGCAACCACGGGCCTGATATCAACAATTGCCGGTACTGGAACCGCGGGCGGTACGGGTAATCTTGGACCAGCCACTGCCGCAGCTCTGGATTCGCCTTACGGAATAGCCATTGATAACAACAGCAACATTTACATCGCCGACCATGGCAGCAACTCGACGCGCGTGATCTACGAGGGCGGCACTACGGCTGCAACCCTGATTACGGCTAAGAACACAGGTGTAACGCCGACGGTTGGCTACATCTATTCGATTGCCAGTACCAGCAACAATACCTGGGTTGCTGTTGACCAGGCAGGCAATATCTACTCCACGGAAAATGGCGGTAGCACGGAATCCGTTCAGTTTGTGAATGCGCTTACGGGAACTGCTTCAATAATTACTGGGGGATCCACCACGGGATATACGGGTGATGGTGGCTTGTCTACGAGCGCCCTGCTTAATGGCCCACGCGCTGTAACGGTCGATCCTGCAGGACGCATCTACATTACGGATGCTACGAATGCAAGAATCCGCCAGATTGGGCCGTCAGGTCTTCTGACCTTCTCAGCGACGCAGGGTGTTGGGACCACCAGCGCTGCTTCAACCATCACGCTGAACAACTATGGCAACACCACGCTGCACTTTACCTCGACACCGGCTTTTATCGGCACAGATGCAGGCGACTTTGCGCTGAATCTCAGTTCGTCGTCGAATACCTGCACGCTGACATCGCTGGCAGTGGGTGCAAGTTGCAACCTCGCGGTCACTTTTACCCCGACAGCCCCGGGATCACGCACAGCCACGTTAACCTTCTACACGGATGGCGCTCTGACAAGTCCGACCGTAACTGTCACAGGTACATCCCTTCCGGCCTCGACCACGGCGCTTACCACCTCGCTTGCCAGCGTAGTCAGCGGAAAAACAGTTACCTTTACGGCTGCGGTGACTGGGACCTCAGGTGCTACGCCGACCGGTACGGTTACCTTCTACAGCGATGGAACCAGTGCAGGCACTTGCACTCTTTCCAGCGGAACCTGCACGGCTACGGTTACTACAGGCACTTCGCCGCTTGCTTCTGGCACGCATAGCATAACGGCAAGCTACCCGGGAGATACCTACAACGCCCCTTCCGCTTCCTTGGCTGTTGCTTTGTATGTGACCGGCTCAACAGCATCCACCAACGTTGTAACGAGTTCAGCCTCATCAATCGCTCAGGGTTCAAGCGTTACGCTGTACTCCACCATCACCGGTGGCAGTACTTCGGCTACAGGAACGGTGACCTTCTATGATGGAACTACCAGCATCGGCACGGGTACACTAAGCTCCGGTGTCGCTTCGTTGACGCTTACCACATTGACGGCGGGACCGCACAGCATCTCGGCCTACTATCCAGGGGATAGCAACTACACGGCATCCGCTGCAACAGCTATTAGCGTCGAGGTGGTTGGGACGCCTACGGTAACGCTCGCCAGTCCTGCTGCAAGCATTGGCCTGGGACAGAGCGTGACCTTTACAGCCACTCTTAACTACACGGGAACAGCGCCGACCGGCACCGTGAAGTTCTACGACGGCAGCACACTGCTGGGCTCAGCAACAGTCAGTTCGTCTGCGGCAAGCTATTCGATTACGTCACTTGCCTTGGGTGCGCACTCAATTACCGCAGTCTACTCGGGTGATAGCAACTACAACACGGCAACCTCCCTGGCCTTTACTGAGACGGTTAAGACGGATTCCACTGCAACGCTGACCAGCAGCGCAACCAGCATCACTTACGGCCAGAGCATCGCCTTTACGGCTACAGTTGGTGCAGCGAGCGGCACGCCAACGGGGACAGTGACCTTCTATAACGGCACCACCTCCATCGGTACAGCGTCGCTGAGTTCGTCGGATGTTGCAACTCTGACGTTGACAAATCTTGCCTCCGGTACAGACTCCATTACGGCGTACTACAACGGAGATACGACATTCGCACCAGCTACATCGTCCGCTGTTACAGTTACCGTGCAGCCTGTCTCTGACGCACTCGGTGTAACGGCTTCCAGCGCAAGCTCTGTCTACGGTACGGCGCTGACGGCAGCAGTTTCACTGGTAAGCGGAACGACCGGCATCAGCGGTACAGCCACCTATGCCATCACGGGAAGCGCTACTGCAAGTGGCTCTGTAACGCTGACAAGTGGCACCGGTACGGTTACCATCGGGACACTTGGCGTCGGCAGTTATACGCTGACGGTCAACTATCCTGGCAGCGGAGTCTATGCTGCGGCTACGGCCAGCACGACCTTCACGGTAACGACTGCTCCGACAACTACAACGCTTGTAACTTCTTCTGCGGAGATTTACTACATCAGCAGCATCGCAACGCAGACGAGCACCACGTTAACTGCCACAATTACCACAACGACAGGTGCGATTCCGACCGGAACCATTGCTTTCTATGATGGTTCTACTGTGCTGGCCAGCGCAGTTCCTGTGATCGGTGGACAGGCAACATACACCTTCAGCAGCACAACGTTGGGGACGCACAACCTGACTGCGGTCTACTCAGGAGCGACAAATTTTGTTGCCTCGACCTCGCCTGTAGTCAGTGTGCTTGTAAGTTCGTCTGACTTTACTCTTACATCCGTCCCCACCACGCTCACTACTGCTCCGGGGGTGAATGGAACCTATACGATTACTGCTACCGCTAGCAGTCTCTCGAACGGCACTACCACCGTGGTCTATACGGGATCGCTGACGTTGAGTTGCACGAACTTGCCGGAATTTATGGCCTGCTCGTTCAATCCATCGTCGTTGTCAATAGCGTTACAGTCGGGTACGACAACGACAAATACGCCAACCTCGACGCTGACCATCATTACCAACAAGTCCAGCTCAGAGATGCAGACACCAGTGCTTTTTGGCTCAGGCAAGGGAGTTCTGGCTACGATGACCATCCTGCCGGCGTTACTTCTCGCAGGAGTCATCGGGATGCGCCGCCGGATCAACAAGCGCGCAGTGCGCCTTTGGGTGATGCTGGTGGTTGCGGCTCTACTGGGCGGTATGAGCGTCGGACTGACGGGTTGCGGCTACAAGGTTCAGGCTACGCCCGCTGGAACCTACACCATCAATGTGGTTGGAACGGACTCTACCAATGGAATTGTCCGCTCCATCCCACTTGCGATTACTGTCACGCAGTAGCAGAAGAGGCGAGGGGAGGTTTATCCTCCTCCAGCTCTTGTTCAATAGGGGGAATTGGGGTTGCCAATGATGAGCTCAGGAATAAAAACACGAATACTACTGCGGATGATTTTTCTGTTTAGCGTGGGACTGCTGCTTGTGCCCATTGCCCGTGCGCAGGTTAATGCCACTCCGGCCAGTACAGAGAATTCAGGTCTCTATCACTTGGTGCGCAATGGCTTTCACGGCACGGGCTCTCACATCCGCAGTCAGATTACTGCAGCGCAGGCACGCTCTGAGTCGCGCGTGGATATATTCGGGGCCTATTCGCGCTGGTATCCAACGGGGCAGGTTCAAGGCTATTCCTTTAAGGATGTCGGCAAAGGGACGGAAGGAAGTGCCACCTACTATTTCGACAACAATATTGGTGTTGAGGCAGAGGGGGACTATCATCCGCAGAACTCCGTGAATGGAATTACTGGATTTGCCGGGGGCCCGGTCTATCGCTTCCAGTTCCCTGGAATCGCGCCCTCGATCCATGCTCTGGTGGGTGGTGCCAGGCTGGTAGGCCCCATTGTTCCAAGCAATGGCTCCAACTCCTATTTTGCAAACCCGCCAAAGTGGGGAACGAGCGCAACGCTTGGCTTCAGTGCGGATTACATCCTGCCGCATACAAACCGTCATGTTGGTATTCGCTTCCAGGCAGACTATCAGTACTTCCACTGTTCCTATGGCTATGTACAGACGGCCCAGGGCGGCCAGGTGAACATCAGTTCCTATCGAATCAATCCGGGTATTCTGGTTCGCTTTGGACACACAGGCCCTGCGAAGAAGAGAAGGTGACCTGCACAGTCTTCCAGGGACTTTTAGAAGCTGAATGGCAGGAGCCTGTTTTGGAGAGGATGCGCGTGAAAGTCATGTTTAACCGGGGCAGTAGCAATCAAATGAGGAATGTGAGCGTTTGGAGTCTCGCGAATATCCTTGCATTATCCATGGTAGCGTTGGCGACGGGGTGTGCCTCCAATACCTCAAGCCCCTACGCAGCACCTACGACTGTAGTTACCAGCAATGCGCTGGACCGGATCAACTTTGGCGATACTGGTACGGATGCTTATTCCGAGAGTGCGCACAGCCTCGTGAATATGAGCAATCCCACTGGCACGGACAGCCTTGGTCTCACCTGGCGGGAGATTGCACCTTCGCTAACAGCTGCCAGCTACTATGATCCAACGCAAAATCGCGTGCTTACCTTTACTGTGGTCTGCGATCCAAGCAAACAAAACTACCTGACCATTCAAATATGGGGCGGAGGCAACTCAACCTGGGGTCTGAATAAAACGACCAATGGAGCCACGACGAATAATGGCAACGTAATCTATCTGGAGACGACCTCGCAGGGAACAGATGTGGGAAATTATTACTCAACGAACTTACCAGAGTTCGATTTTCAAGTGCCCTACAAGGACAGCCTTTATCAACCAGGTTTTCTGTTCGATGAGGAATATCCGAATCGCTATGTCTATGAGACGCTGCCGATTCCTTTGTCTATGACTGAGGGCAAGACATCCGTTACTCTCACGCTGAATGCTGCTCAGTCCTATGGCTACTATAGTGGCGGAACTGCGAATCTGGGATGCGGCCTCCCTCTGAACTCAAGCCTCAATCTTGCTAATTGCAGCACCAGCCCTAGTTCCTTTGTTCAGACGACCTCGCGACCGATCTTTGCGGCATTCTCGCATACGGATCCGTATCTGCGACTCTCCTCTTCCGACGTAGAGACGGGGGCTGCGCCTGCCGCCTCTGCACCGACGCCGACAGCCTATAACACCACCTACTTCAGCGGCCTTGCAAGCACGATGGTTCAGGCGGTTCAGGGGGAGTACGGGTTTGAGTCCTATCAGGCCTATGGGCCCATCTGGACGGCAGCAGTGAATAATAACGTTGTTCCAGCAAAGGTCTACGGTATTTTTTTCGGCTATGGAACAACTCCATCCAGCGCTTCGGGCAGCACTGCATGGTTGAATAACGCTGCAATCGGAACTTCCGGCGGAAATAACGTAATCATGGAGCGTCTGGATATGTTGGCGTATCTCTACACGCACAACATGAAGTACACCTATACTCCTACGGGGCTCCTGTATGGTGGCAATGCTGCGTTCTACCAGAGCGCGGATGTTGTTAACCGTATTATTGCAGCGCTTGACGGCTATTCTTACATGCAGTCGCTAAACGGCTCATGGGGAGACATGACGGCATGGGATGGAATAGGGGCTACAACGGCCACAGCCTCCAATCCTTATGGTCGAGCCAATGCACAGGGTAGTCCGATTGAGGGAAATGGGACATGGGCCCTCGGCTCTGCCATAGTACAACTTGAAAATGATGCAACTTTCCTTGCTGCTCTCGATCAGCCAATCAATCCCACGCTTGAGCCGGGCGTAACAAGAGCGCAGGCTTATGCTTCCATGCTGCTCAACCATTTGAATTTTCTTGATACGGCGCATGGCCACGCTCCCAATCAGGACCAGCTACAGGCACGTGCTTATATCTTCACCAATCTGGCGTTGCAGTTTCTGGATTCGCGCTATGGCACGAGCAATGCAATTAGCAATTCCGCAGTGCTTAGCTATGTGGACACATCCTTTGGGCTTGCTGAGGATCAATATGGCGGCGTCTATGTCAGTCCGTATGGCCTTTCGTTAGAACTGAACGGAACAGGGAACGGTTCTTACGATGGCGGTTATGGCGAAGGTGGCATGCGCATGATGATGCGCAACGCATATTTCCTGTCCGCTTATGGAATTGAAAGCTCGACGGTGCATCCATGCCTTGATCGCGCGCTGCTGGGAGTCCATTCCTTCTCGAACTTCATTTACCCGTCCGTCATTTCCTATGCGGCGTTCAACTCGTATTACAACTACTCGTTTTCGTCTGGGAGTTCTTTGCAGCAGTCGTCGTACCTGCCAGGCTATCAGACGACCTACCGCAAGGAAGAAAATCTGACCTTCCGTAAAAATTACTCCATATCGGAGTTGGATACCGGTTCAGAGTATTATTCTGCGGCCGTTTTTAATGACCCTTATGCAATTCATGCCTTCTATCTTGAGCAGGCGGCAGGGCTGTCCTGGAATTTTCCTCCAGTCAGCGACGCGCACTTCGATGATACGGTGGATGACTACATTCGCTCCTTCGGTTACTACCAGACGCTTGCAGAGATGGCCAACTCCCAATCCGATCCTTCCGGCGTGACTTTTCTACAGGAGTCGAATCACGCGGATGGAGTTTTTGCGGATCCGGAGGCTAGCACGGTCGTAATCAAGAATAAAGGCGAGGTGCTCAGCATTGTGCTCAACTGGCGCCCATTGCAGATACCGGGTCAGGACAACAAACCTTCAGGTTCCGATGAGATTGTCAATAACCTTGCCCGTATTCATGACAGCATCGCCAGTTATGATCGCATCGCCACTATTGCCATGCCGTATAACTCTGCCACAGGGGCCTCTGGAAGTTATACTTCGGGCATTTTTGGAACGCTGTACATCGTCCGGTATGGCCAGTATCTGGTGGCTCTGAACTGGCAACCCAGCACGGCCACGCTCACTTTGCCCGTGGACATGAACAGTGGTACCACAAAGGATCTGGTTTCTGGAACAAACTACAATCTGGCCGGCACAACAAGCGTCTCTGTTCCGGCCAATGGCGCTGTGGTTCTTTACACTGCATCCATGACGCCATAGTTTGGTGCATGTATCGAAAAGGGCTCCTGACATCTTTCTGCCGGGAGTCCTTCAGCATTTTATGAAAGAAGAATCCATACAGGCTTCTTGCCATGCTGGAGAAAAAATGACATTCGAGGTTTCTTGCATTCGCCGCTGCGTACGCCGAGTTTCCGCAGGAGTTTTGTGCATGCTCCTGCAGCTTGCGCTGGTTGTTCTCTGTTTCGCTTCAGGAAGGCTGGCGGCTGAAACGCGTCCTTTTGTACATCCTGGAATGCTGCACACGCAGGCAGATTTTGATCGCATGTCGGCAAAGGTTGCCAGGCATGAAGATCCATGGTGGCATGGCTGGAAAAAACTCACGGACAATAACCACTCCTCTCCGCATTGGATTGCGCGCCCCCAGGAATTTATTACGCGGGGCGGCGATAGTACCCACCTGCAAAACTATCCCCTCCTCTACAACGACATCGCTGCTGCGTACGCTCTTGCACTGCGCTGGAAGGTGAGTGGTGATGAGCATTGTGCCCGGAAGGCAGTTGAGATTCTGAATGGATGGGCCGCGTCTTTGAAAGGGATTGGCGGCACAAACGACAAGTTTCTGGCAGCGGGACTCTATGGATATGAGTTTGCCAATGCTGCCGAGATTATGCGCACCTATCCGGGTTGGTCCAGGGAAGATCAGGGGCGCTTTCAGCAGATGATGTTGACGGTTTTCTATCCCATGAATCACGACTTTCTGTTAAGACACAACAATGCAAAGATAGACCACTACTGGGCGAACTGGGATCTTTGCAATCTGGCATCCGTCATGGCAATCGGCATCCTGACGGACCGGCGGGATTTGTATGACGATGCGGTTGAATATTTCAAGCATGGCGAGGGCAATGGCGCCATTCATAAACTCGTCTGGAAGGTTTATCCCGAGGGGTTGGGGCAGATTCAGGAGAGTGGGCGCGATCAGGGGCACACAATGCTTGATCTGGGGCTGGTCGGTGCCATCTGCCAGATGGCATGGAATCAAGGAGACGACCTGTTTGGGTATGAGAATAATCTACTGCTCAAGGGGATTGAGTATGCGGCAAAGTACAATCTGGGCAAAGATGTTCCCTATACTCCGTACACCAATAGTGATGTCACTCAAAACGCCATCTCAGATCATGCACGCGGAGATGACAGGCCAATCTGGGAGCTTCTCTACAATCACTATGTCGTTCTGAAGGGACTCAGCGCACCTTATACCACTCAATACCTGCAAAGGGTTCGCAAGCAGGGCGGGGGAGCGGAAGGCGGTGGCGGCGACTATGGACCGAATAGCGGCGGATACGACCAGCTTGGATATGGAACGCTGGCGTATGCGTTGCAATAGTGCTGCCTAAATCCATTGGATAATCCCCCGGCTCTGCCGGGCATACTTACTCTATGGGTAGTTTGAAAACTACGGTTCCTCCGTGGTGAGCAGAACTACGCCTCGTGCAGGCATACTGACGGACAATTCCTTTTCCGGTTTTGTGGCTTTCAGGATTCCTGCCGGGATGGGCAGTCCCTCTTTGTCCGCAGGCCGATCCTTGTCGAAATAGTGGTAACAATAAAACTTCTTCGGCCATTCTGCAGGCGCGTGAATTGCCACTGTCTTCGCTGCATCCTCCTCGTTGACGAGCAGAATGGAGGCATGTTTTCCCTTTGCGGATGACCACTCGGCAGCGGTTGCCCGGAAGTGCTTGTCCGATGGGGCAAGGTCCACGCTCAGGATGCTTGATCCCTTCGGAAAGAACCGCGAGATAAGAGACCAGGGGTAAAACCATGGGCGAATCTGCATATCGCTTTCCGGCGAGGAATCCCAGAAACCCCAGATTTTAAGGGTTCCCAATCGGTTGAAGTGCTGCCTGTCATCCAAATCCCAGGCATCTGCTCCCATCCATCCGGCGCGCGCTACCTGTGTCGCATAATCCGCCATCAACACTCCGTATGGGAAGGTCTTTACACGCTGCTGCTGATCCAGTTTTGAGTCTTTGCCGGTGTTCATGCCGGATTCAGCAAGAAAACGCGTTTTGGATGCTCCGGATGGATCAGAGGTCAGGATGGTGGTGCGAGCCTGATTCAGTTCTGTCTCAAGGACGCCTTCGGTTACCTCGCCGTCTGTGGCGTAGATGTGTGATTCCCACGCACCGAACTGGGCTGCAAGATCATGTACGGAGCGGACGAACCAATTGTTGTCCCCGGAGTTGTCTGGGCCTGCCAACTGTACGGATGTCAGGCTGCGCGCGTCCATTTCCTGCCTCAACTGCCGGATGCCCCGGGACCATGCCTGATAGTCCGGTCCGCTGGCTGGCCACATCCATCTCCCGTTTGGTTCATTAAAAAATATGTAATGATCAATGACCGAATAGTGCCTCTGACGGACAAGATATTGAACAAAATCAGCGATGATACGCTGCCATCGTGCATCGTCCGGGGTTTTAATACCTAGTTGCGGAACAGGCGACCACTCCCCCAGATAAACGGAAATGCCGTGTGCCTGCGCAAAATCGAGCATTGCCAGCAGCCGGTCAAGGCGCTGCTGGGTTTTGGCATCCGGATGATTCCACACATAGATGGGGGCGCCGGTATTATCAAAACCCAGACAATAGTCGGAAGCCGAGGACATCACGCGAAAGAAACCGAAGTGCGCAAACTCCACGCGCCTGAGAATTGTCTGCCAACGCTCAGGCGAGGGAGGATTTTCATAGGGATCAAACTCGACTCCCAGGCCCTGAAAGGTCGAGAGCGGCGGGAGGCTTTGATTGATAACAACCTGTATGGAAGGGGCTCCGACGGAGGTCTGCGCAGCAGAAGGGGACTCTGCATAAATGACGGTCGCAGTAACGTAAAACGCTGCAATGGCTAAAGACAACCCAGAACGATAGAAAACTCCGGCAATCATTGGGGTAGCACTCCTTCGGGGAGGATTATACGCTGCGCACATCCTGTTCAATCTCTTTCAGCACCTGCACATCTTTCAGTTGCCGGCTCATCTTCAGTGGTATCTGTCACATTCCGCCTTGCGGGGCTGGCGTAGGCTACCCGCAGGAGGATATTCATGAGTACTACGAGTGCGACTACATCCCAGACATTAAGCAATCTTCTGACGGCCTACGAGGGCGAGAGTAATGCCAGCGTTAAGTACACTGCTTTTGCCATCAAAGCCGAAGTGGAGGGCTACCTGCGTGCAGCTGCGCTGTTTCGCGCTGCCGCTCGTGCTGAACAGGTCCACGCTGTCCACCATGCCCGCGTTATTGCCAGACTGGGCGGTACGGCCCATGCCGTTATCCATGCGCCCGAGGTCAAAAGCACACGCGAAAATCTTGAAGTCGCCAAGGCCGGCGAAGAGTACGAACGCGACGTGATGTATGCCGGGTTCATCAAGGAAGCCATTGCAACAGGTCAAAAGGCTGCCGAGCGCACCTTCACGCTGGCATCGCAGGCAGAAAATGTCCATGCAACGCTCTACGGCGAGGCTCTGGCGAATCTGGAGGCGCAGCGCGCCCCGGCTACCTTCTACGTATGCCTGATCTGCGGTGAGGTTACCGATAATCCTGAGGAAGCAGAGCACTGCCCCATCTGCAACGCGCCGAGGGAAAAGTTCGACTCCGTTCGTTGAGCCGCCTGACTCCTCGCAATCTTTAGACAGAGAGGTCAGCCCCGAGCTGGCCTTTTCTGCTGGTTGGGCAGCGATAGGGTGAAGGCGCTTGAAAGGAGGAAGTTCTCCATGAGAAAAACAAAGAAAGAGTTGCCGCTCTCGGAGGTCTACCGGATGCTTGAGCCGGGACCGGTGGTTCTGCTGACGACCAGCCACAAGGGACGCGACAACGTTATGATCCTCTCCTGGCAAACCATGGTCGAGTTTGTGCCGCCGTTGATTGCCTGTGTCGTTAGCAACGCCAATTTCAGCTTCAAAGCCCTCAGGGCGACCAAGGAGTGTGTCATTGCGATTCCGTCACTGGTGCTGGCACCTAAAGTGGTCGGAATCGGCAACTGCTCTGGCAGGGAGGTGGACAAATTCGGGCGATTTGGCCTGACGAGAGTGCCAGCCAGCCGTGTTGATGTACCACTGGTGGCTGAGTGTTTCGCCAATCTTGAGTGCAGGGTGGTCAATACGCGACTTGTCAACACTTTCAATCTCTTCATATTGGAGGTGCTCAAGGCGCGGATTGACCCATCTCAGAGGCAGCCAAAGACTATTCACCATCAGGGAAATGGACGATTCGTATTGGATGGAGAAATCCTCCAGCTTAAGTCTGGAAAACCGTAGGCGAGCCGCAGGTTTCCTGATTACTTTCCCTTTTTAGGGTATCTATTCTGCAACTAAAGTGGCTGGCGGCATCCTGTACAAGAATGCACAGGAAAGAGCCATAATCATATGTAGTATTGGGTTTCAGCATTGGTAGAAACGGCAGCAGACTCCAAAGTTGCCGAAATTCGAAGCAGCGTTTGCCTTGAGATAAAACAGGTGACCACCATGTCCTTTTCGAATCGCGTCTATGCATCTTTGCTAGCTGGATTCTCCAGAAAATCTCACTCGGTATCGTATCTGGGCAAGGGAGTGGCGACGCTGTTGCTGTTGGTGGCGGCAACTGTCGTATGGGCTCAGTCTTCTTATGTATTTAGCGGAACCACTGCGGTCGGTTCCCGCTCTACAGCTCAGGCGGTGACGGTCACCATCCAGCAGAGCGGAACGCTGAATTCCATCAGCGTGGTTACGCAGGGAAATCCAAATCAGGATTACAGCAATGCGGGCGGAGGAACCTGTACCTTAGGCAATACATATACTGCAGGCCAGACCTGTACTGTGATTACCGTTTTTTCTCCCAAGTATCCGGGAATACGGAATGGAGGAATTGTTCTTCAGAATTCTGCCGGCGCGGTGCTTGGCGCATTGATGCTGGGAGGAACCGGTACGGGCGCGGTCGGCGTCATGGTTCCGGGGACAATCTTTACCGTTGCTGGCATTCACGGTCAGGCGAAAGATACAGGGGATGGCGGCCTGGCAACTCTGGCTACCCTTGATAATCCTGCCGGGGTCGCGGTGGATGGTCCGGGAAATATTTATATTGCATCGTACGGTGGTAATCGTGTGCGCATGATCAGCGCTGCGACCGGTAATATCAGCACTCTGGTGGGCAACGGCGATGAAACATACACCGGCAACGGCGGTCCGGCAACTCAGGCCACACTCTGCAATCCGACAGGCGTCGCCGTGGATGGATTTGGGAATATCTACATTGCCGACATGGGAAATTCGGCCATCCGTAAGGTTACAGTGGCGACCGGCATTATCACGACGGTGGCGGGAACAGGAGTTCTGGGCTATACCGGAGATAAGGGGCCAGCGACTTCAGCGGAGTTGAGCAATCCAGAAGGCATTGCTCTCGATACGGCGGGAAATCTTTACATCGCAGATACCCTGAACAATGTAATCCGCGTCGTGAACGAGCAAAGTTCCACAATCACCATTGCAGGTGTCAGCATTCCTGCGGGTGACATCGCGACCATTGTTGGAACGGGAACAGCGACCGGAACAGGCAGTCCGCTGGGTGATGGCGGCCTGGCCACGGCAGCAACATTATCCAGTCCCTACGGCGTCGCGGTGGATGCATCAGGAAATATTTATATCGCCGACTATGGAAACAGTCGCATCCGTAAGGTGGCTGCTTCCACAGGAGTGATTACCACGGTTGCGGGAAGCTCAAATATCGGCTACGCCGGAGACGGTGGTCTGGCTACGTCAGCCAGACTTTCGTCGCCGAGAGATGTGGCGATTGACGTGGCCGGCAATATCTATATCTCCGATACCACCAATAACGTTATCCGCAAGGTAAATGCGTATAGCGGCATTATTGAAACAATCGTAGGAGCGGTGAACGCCTCTAGTCTGTTGAACGGCGTACCGGCGACAGAGGCCGCTCTGAATGTGCCCTTTGGAATTCTTCTCGATGGCGCCGGAAACCTCTATCTGGCAGACGAGTCCAACAATCTTGTCCGCGAGGTTCTGAGCAATATCGTCAGCTTTGACCTCTCTGCCACTCCTTTGCGCGTAGGGCAGAAGTCAGCAACGCAGCTTCAGGATGTTGAGAACGACGGCAATGCATCCATGGTTTTCAGCGCAGTTGCGGCAGATGCGAATGCAGCCATTGATCTTTCTGTCACTACCTGCTCGATCTACACCCCGCTTACTCCGGATAGTAATTGCGAGGTGGGAGCACAGTTTGATGCGTCGGAGGTAAGCAATCCGGCGGGCGCTCTGATAGCGGGCAATGTGACCTTGACCAGTAATGCGGGTAATTCACCACTGGATATTCAGGTCATAGATTCCTCGGTGGCGCAATACATAACAACGACTGCTCTGACCTCGTCGCTGAATCCTTCTACGGTCGGCCAGTCGGTTACTTTTACTGCGGTTGTGACCTCTCCGGTAGGCGCTGCAACCGGAAGCGTATCCTTCGAGGACAATGGCACAGTTCTGCAATCGGTTACGCTGAACTCCTCTGCAACGGCGACCTATACTACTACGGCTCTCGCGGCTGGTTCGCATCCGATTACGGCGGTTTATAGCGGCGATGTGCTGAACGCGACCAGCACCTCTTCTACCTTGACGCAGGTGGTGCAACAGGCAACGACGACCACGCTGACCGCCAGCACGAACCCCTCGCTGGGGCGCACTGCAGTGACATTTACGGCTGCAGTTGCGGCTCTCTCCGGTACTGCTACCGGGAATGTGGTTTTCAATGACAGTGGCACAGCAATCGGTGCAGGTACGCTCAATTCATCTGGGAAAGCGACTTTTACTACCGCTGCTTTGGCCGTTGGGACACATTTGATCACAGCGGTCTATGCTGGCGATACCATAAATCTGACCAGCACCAGCTCTGCTTTGTCGCAGGTTGTGAATGCGGATCCAACCACCACGCAGTTGACCACCAGCCTGACCCCGACCGTCTACGGCTCCGCAGTCACCTTTAGCGTGACAGTTGCCAATAATAGTCTTGGCGCGATTACCGGCTCGGTTGAATTTCTTGATGGCACCACGGTTCTCGGTACGGAGACGCTCAACTCCAGCGCGGTTGCAGCCTTCTCGACCAATGCACTTACCGTAGGCACGCATTCAATTACAGCGGTCTATGAAGGCGACACTTGGGATGCAGTCAGTACCTCTGCGGTCGTTTCGCAGGTCGTCCAGTTGGTTCCCACGATAACTGGGCTTACTTCGAGCCAGAATCCCTTGATTGCAGGGAACTCGGTCACCTTTACAGCAACCATTACCGGAACCGCAGGGGTAGCAATCACAGGCTCGGTTGCCTTTAAGGATGGCTCAACCACCATCGGCACCGGAACCGTGAATGCGAGCGGTGTTGCTACCTTTAACACCACAGCGCTTACACCGGGAACCCATCAGATTACCGCTGTCTACACAGGCGATGCGGACAATGCGACCAGCGCCTCAGCGATGCTGTCGCAGTTGGTCACTCAGGCGACTACTACGACCGGGCTGACGTCGAGCGCCAATCCCTCTGTCATCGGCAACACGGTTGTCCTGACGGCGACAGTCACTGGTACAGGTGCAACACCGGGCGGGACTGTTTCCTTCTATGACGGTGCCACGCTGCTCGGCACCGTGACGCTGACCTCTGGCGTGGCTACCTACAGCGCCACGGTTCTTGCGCTCGGCCAGCATTCGATCACAGCCGTTTACTCCGGCGATACGGATGACGGCACCAGTACGTCGAGCACGTTGGCGCAGGTGGTTAATCAGGCGACGACCACAACCGCTATTACCTCCAGCCTGAATCCCTCTCCCGGTGGAATTTCTGTTACCTTCAGTGCCGCTGTCAGTACTAACGGCAGCGGTCTAACCGGCACAGTCACCTTTAAGGACGGCACCACGGTCCTTGCCGCCGTCACGCTGGCTACCAATGGAAGCGCCAGCTATACGGACACCTTGCTGACCGTCGGCACGCATCCGATTACGGCCATCTACAGCGGCAATACGAACAATGCAACCAGCACCGGTGCCCTCAGCCAGGTGGTTCAGTTGGCAACCACTTCGACCGTGATGACGGCGACACCGAGTCCCGCAACCTACGGTACAACGGTTACGCTGACAGCCGCGGTCACCGGGAACGGCGCCACTCCGACCGGCACAATCACCTTTAAGGACGGCGCAATCACTCTCGGAACGGCATCCTTGAATGGCGTCGGAATTGCCTCCATCGCAACCAGTACGCTGGCGGTCGGTTCCCACACTCTTACAGCGGCATATAGCGGAGATTCGCTGGATAACAGCAGCACCTCGAACACCGTCACGCTCTCTGTGCTGCCGACAACGACTTCGGTTTTGACCTCGAATCCGAATCCCTCCATCGCAGGTACGGCAGTTATCTTCTCCGTGACCATCACCGGCAGCGGTACTACTCCGACTGGCATTGTCACCTTCAAGGATGGAACGAACACGCTCGGTACTGGAACGCTGGTTTCCGGCGTAGCAACCTTCACAACCTCCACGCTCGTGTCCGGTTCGCACTCGATTACGGCGGTCTATCCGGGAGACGCGAACAACGCCGGCAACACCTCCGCACCGCTTACCCAGACCGTCAATATAGCAACTACGCAAACAGCGTTATCGGCACCCTCCACAGCGATTGCCGGCCAGTCCATCACGCTGACCGCAACGGTTACCGGCAATGGCGCAACACCAACTGGCACCGTCACCTTCAAAGATGGCGCAACCACTCTTGGCACCGGTTCGTTGAATGCGAGCGGAGTGGCGACCTTCAGCCTGAGTACCCTTGCTATTGGATCGCACACCATCACCGCGGTTTACGGCGGTGATACTAACGACTCGACCAGCACCTCCAGTCCGTCCGCGCTGACTGTTTCGCAGGCCACCACATCAACGACGGTGGTTGCGAGCAACAATCCCGCAACTGCCGGATTGCCGGTCCTCTTTACCGCAACGGTGAAGGGAAATGGCGGAACGCCGACCGGCTCGGTCATCTTCTATGACGGCACCACGGTGCTCTCGACAGTGACGCTGATCTCAGGTTCAGCCGGCTACACCGCACCCGCATTAGCTGCCGGTACGCATTCCATTACCGCCGCATACAGCGGCGACACCAACGACGCAGCCAGCACTTCGGCGATTCTGTCCGAGATTATGAAGCAAGGCTCGACCACCACCAGCCTGGTAACCAGTGTTACCCCGAGCGATGTTGGTTCAACCGTCACTTTTACGGCCACGGTTGTCGGTTCCGGTGCGGCGATGACCGGCACGGTCACCTTCTATGACAATGCTGTTGCTATCGGAACCGGATCGCTGTCCGCAGCCGGTACGGCCAGCTACTCAACGGCCTCGCTTGCCGTCGGTACGCATCCAATTACAGCCACTTACGGCGGAGATACCAACAACTCCGGCAGTACTTCGTCGCTACTGGATCAGGTTGTGCAGCAGCAATCCTCCGTCAAGGTGCAGTCGAGTGTGAATCCTTCCATTGCCGGGAACTCGGTCACGTTTACCGTGAATGTGTTGGGTGCCAATGGGACATCAGCAACCGGTACTGTGACGCTCAAGGATGGCACCTCAACCCTGACCACCGTTACGCTCAGCGGCGGTTCGGCGACCTACGCGACCTCATCCCTGTTGCCGGGAACGCATCCCATCACGGCAGTCTATAGCGGCGACACTAATAATCTTCCCAGCACCTCTGCGGTGATGAGCCAGATTGTGCAGTCGGCCAGTTCGACCCTCACGCTTACAGCCAGCCCGACCACCGCGAACTTTGGCACCGCCATCACTCTGACGGCAACGGCTACCGGCAATGGCAGCACTCCGACCGGCACGATCACCTTTACCGACGGAAGCGTCTCGCTGGGCACGGCCACGCTCAACGCTGGTGGAGTCGCAACGCTGGCCACGACCACGCTTAGCGTTGGGCAGCACTCGATTGTGGCAACATACGGCGGCGATGCGAATAACGGGGCCAGCACCTCTTCAGCAGCGATAGTGCGTATCCAACAGCAGACCTCCGTAGCTCTTACCTCCAGCCTGAATCCCTCCGGGGCAGGCTCTCCAGTGCTCTTTACCGCGACCGTCAGCAGTACCGGAACGCTGATGCCGACCGGTACAGTCACCTTCACGGATGGCACTACCGTCCTGGGGTCGGGGACGCTGAATACCAGCGGCGTCGCAACCTTTACTCTGGCAACGCTCGCCGTCGGTACGCACTCAGTCGTGGCCTCCTACGGCGGAGACACGCTTGACTCAGGTTCCAATTCATCTGCACTTGCGCAGGTGGTGAACAAGAATGCAACAACGTTAACGCTGGCCGCGTCCTCCAACACCGTTTCCAGCGGAAGCTCCTTCACTCTGGTCGCGATTGTTGCCTCAAAAGGCATCCTGATGCCGACTGGAACTGTAACCTTTCTGAATGGAATAACGGTGCTGGGTACGGGAACCGTGAATTCCTCCGGTGTGGCAACCCTGGTGGTTACGCTTTCCCTGGGGAACTACAGCCTGACGTCGAGCTATAACGGAGATAGCAACAGCACTGCTTCCACATCGAATGGCGTAGCTGTCAGCGTTTTGCTGGGCACGGATTATGCCATGACGCTCAATCCTTCCTCGCTGACCATGCAGTCCGGCCAGAATGCAACCGTTACGGTCAGTATTCAGACGGCGCTCAACTACACAGATACCGTTGCAATGGGATGCGCAGGTCTGCCCTTTGCCGCTACCTGCACCTTTGCGCAGAATCAAGTTGTGCTAAAGGCAAACTCCCTGCAAACCGTTCAGGTGGTTGTTGATACCTCTAATCCATTAACCTCCGGCGGCTCGGCAAAAAACAACATAGCATCCAGCAGACTGCTCTACTGTGCACTACCGGGGATACTGCTGTTGGGCTGGATTACTTGTCGTCGGCGCAAGTCGTGGCATGGTGCATGGCGCTCTCTGGCCTTGCTGCTGATTATGGTTAGCGCCGCTCTTGCGATGCCCGGTTGCGGCAGCACAAACTACAAGACCACTCCGGCGGGAACCTACACGATTGCGGTCACGGCAGTCGGTCAATCCGGCGTTCTGCACAGTGCGACCCTGACGTTGACGGTCAAGTGAGGAAGGCCATGAACTGGATGCGAAGAGCAGCACTCGTGGCTTGCTTGTTGTGGATGGCTGGCTCACTCTCCATGATGGCGCAGGTAGTGCCGGCGTGGAATGGCCATGGTGAGTTCCTTGTTGTTGGCGGTACTGCATCCTACAGCCGTCTCAGCTACGACAAACGATATCTGGGCGGCATCAGTGCATTTGTGGATGGCAACATCAACCGCCGTGTTGGCTTTGAGGCTGAGGCGCGCGTCCTGCGAATGAATCAGGAAGCAGGCACACATGCGGACACCTATCTGGCAGGGCCGCGCGTCATCTCGCACCGTTTTGGATACTGGTGGCCCTACGCCAAGGTTCTCGGTGGCCTTGGTCACTTCAATTACCCCTACAATTATGCGACAGGGAACTATTTTGTAATCTCGCCCGGCATCGGCGTGGACTACCGCCTCTCGAAGAAGTGGCAGGTTCGCGTAGCAGATGTTGAATATCAATACTGGACGAGTTGTCCCTTTGGAGCCATAACCACCTATACAGTAAGCACCGGGTTGCGATACCGCATTCGCTAAGGTGAAAAAACTCCAATTTATCCTCCAATATCTCCTTTCTCATGGCAGGCAGGACGGAGCAATTGCTTCCTGTTGTACGATATGATTACGCAATCAGAGAGTCATAAGGGAGTATCAAATCAATGGGGAAAACTGCGATTCGTATTGGCGTAGATCTGGGTGGAACAAAGATTGAGGCATTGGCGCTGGATGCCGAGGGAAAAGAGTTACTGCGCAAGCGCGTTTCCACGCCGCAGGGGGATTACAAGGGAATTGTTTCTGCAATTGCCGGTCTGGTTCATGGCTTTGAGAGCAAGCTGGATGCAGTCGCCACGGTTGGCGTTGGCATTCCCGGATGCATCCCAAAAGACACTGGCGTGGTCAAGAATGCCAACACGCTCTGCCTGAACGGCAACCCGCTGGACAAGGATCTTTCTGCTGCACTCAGTCGCGAGGTTCGCGTGGCCAATGATGCCAACTGCCTTGCGGTTTCCGAATCCACCGACGGCGCTGCGGCTGGCTATCGCGTGGTCTTTGCTGTGATTATTGGAACCGGATGCGGCGGTGGTGTTGCCATTGATTCCCACGTCCACGACGGCCCCAACGGAGCCGCCGGAGAGTGGGGACACAACCCGCTTCCGTGGCAAACAACCGAGGAGTATCCCGGCCCGCCCTGTTATTGCGGTCAAAAAGGCTGCAATGAAGTGTGGATATCGGGCACCGGATTTTCCAATGACTACAACCGCATTACGGGCCGCAATCTGACTGGCCCGGAGATTGTTGCCGCAGCAGAAAAGGGCGAAGCAGAAGCGCTTGCAGCCTTCGCGCGTTACGAAGATCGCCTGGCCCGCTCACTGGGCGGTCTTGTCAATCTGCTTGACCCGGATTGCATTGTTCTTGGCGGCGGAATGTCGAAGAACGCGCGCTTATATGTTGAGGTTCCCAAACTTCTCCCGAAGTACGTTTTCGGCAACTCCTGCAACACGCCGATCCTGCCGGCAAAGCATGGAGACTCCAGCGGAGTGCGCGGTGCAGCATGGCTCTGGTCGCTCAAATAGGCCACTCGCGCACCACTCAGGCGCTCGCTTCCTTTAGAATGGCAACAGCACTAAAGATTGCGTGAATTCTGAGAGTGAAACAGTGGCCCATTTAAGCAACGCCAGTACCGCGACTCAAGCCGAGCCGCTTACCTTTCAGCAGCTTCTCTTCAGGCTCCAGAGCTTCTGGGCCGAGAGAGGCTGCGTTTTGCAGCAGCCCTATGACGTCGAAGTCGGCGCTGGAACCATGTCGCCGGAGACCTTTCTGCGCGTCCTTGGCCCCAAACCCTTTAGCGTGGGCTATGCGCAACCCTCTCGTCGTCCTGCGGATGGCCGTTACGGGGAGAATCCCAACCGCCTCTTCAAGCACACACAATTTCAGGTAATTTTGAAACCGCCACCGGTCAACGTGCAAGAGATTTATCTTGAATCGCTGGCCGCGATTGGCATTGACCTCAAGGCCCACGACCTCAAATTCGAAGAGGACAACTGGGAGTCGCCGACGCTCGGCGCATGGGGTATCGGTTGGCAGGTGATGCTTGACGGGTTGGAGATTACACAGTTCACCTACTTCCAACAGTGTGGCGGACTTGATCTTGACCCCATTGCAGCAGAAATTACCTATGGGCTGGAGCGCATCGCAGCGTTTTTGCAGGATGTGGATTCCATCTATGACATCGTATGGGCGCATGAGCTTGGCACCGGGTGGCCAGTGACTTACGGCGAGGTTCGCTTGGCCGAGGAGTTGCAATTCTCCGTCTACAACTTTGAATATGCCGACGTAGAAAAGCTCTGGGAGCATCTGCGCCTATATGAGTCGGAGTGCCAGGCGTTGATTGATGGCGCAAAGAAGTTGCCGGAGGACGCGCCCCTCAAGGAACGTGCGCGTTATCCCATGCTGGGTGCGTTTGATCTGTGCCTCAAGTGCTCGCATCTTTTCAATCTGCTCGATGCTCGCGGAGCCATTTCTGTCACGGAGCGTGTCGGCGTGATTACGCGCATTCGTACTCTGGCGGTCGGAGTTGCCAAAGCCTACACCGCGCAGCAGGAAGCTGTTGCCGCCGGTTGATTTGCAGTTTGCTTTGTCATTCCGTAGCGAAGCGGAGGAATCTGCTTCTCTAGCAAAAAAGCAGATTCCTCCGCTTCGCTACGGAATGACAAAGTGAAGTGTACGGAATGACAAACAAAAGACTGCGGACTGAGAAGTGAAGGGTAGCAGAACGAGAAATGAAGGGTACGGGCTTTAGCCCGTACATCAGGCAGCAATACAAACGAGGCTTTAGCTCCTGAGGGAATGGGATTTCAGCATTCCCTAACAAGAATGGAAAGAATCAAAATCATGGCTGATTTTTTATTGGAAATTGGGTTGGAAGAGGTTCCCGCCCGCATGATTGCCGCCGCTGAGGCTGAACTGGGTCGCCGTCTGCACGATCTCTTCGTGCGCGAAGCTCTGTTGGAGCCGACGGCCACCACCGTCACCTACTCCACTCCGCGTCGTCTGGCGGTATTGGTCAAGGGGATTCTTGCGCGCCAGCAGGACGCGGAAGAGAAGCTGACTGGCCCTGCTTGGAAGATTGCCTTCAACGCCGAGGGCAAGCCGACTGGCGCTGCGGAAGCCTTTGCAAAAAAGGCTGGCGTTGCAGTCACGGCGCTCGAAAAAGTCACACTGCCTAAGGGCGACTATGTCGGTGCAACCGTCGCCCGCAAGGGACGCTCTGCCGCAGAGGTTCTCTCCGAGCAGTTGCCCAAAGAAATTGCTGCAATCTACTGGGCCAAAAACATGTACTGGCGCAAGGGCAAGCCGGAGCGCTTTGTGCGTCCGTTGCGCTGGCTGGTCGCGCTACTCGACAGGGAAGTCGTGCCGCTGGAGTTTGCCGGAATCAAGGCGGGCAATGTCAGCTACGGACATCGCGTGCTGCATGGCGAGGCTCCTGTCATGATCAACGCTCCAGCCGATTACGCCGCAGCGCTGACAGCAGCTAGGGTCGTCGTCAATGTTGCCGAGCGTCGTGAGCGGATCAGGAAGGCACTCGATGCCGTCACCCGCACCATCCCCGGAGCGCGTTGGCGCGAGGACGAAGAACTCATCGAAACCGTCACGCACCTGACAGAGTGGCCCTCGGTTCTGTTGGGCAGCTTTGAGGCCGCTTATCTTGACCTGCCGGAAGAGGTTCTGGTCACTGTTATGCGCGACCATCAAAAGTACTTCGCCGTCGAGGATGCAGTGGGCAAGCTCGCCGCGTACTTCCTCGCTGTTCTCAACACCGACGGCGACCCGCAGGGACTCATCCGCCACGGCAACGAGCGTGTTTTGCGCGCAAGGTTTAACGATGCGCGTTTCTTCTGGGACTTTGACCAGAAGATTCCGCTCACCGAGCGCGTAGAACTGCTCAAGAGCGTCACCTTCCAGAAAGACCTTGGCAGCTATGCTTGGAAGTCCGAGCAGAATCTTGCCGTCACAGAAGCGCTGGCCGCTCAGGTCACAGGAGTAGATAAAGCTGCGTTGGCAACCGCTGTAAGGCTTGCCAAGGCCGACCTGACCGCTGAACTGGTCAAGGAGTTCACAGAACTTCAGGGCATCGTTGGCGGTCTTTACGCGCGCGCTCAGGGACTGGGCGAAAAGGTGGCGCAGGCCATCTACTGGCAGTACTCTCCGGCCTCGACCGAGGACAAGATTCCGCCGACGATTGAAGGCCAGTTGCTGGGCCTTGCTGATCGTATTCATACCGTCGCAGAGATGTTCTCGATTGGCCTGGAGCCGACCGGCTCGAAGGATCCCTTCGCGCTGCGTCGTGCTGCCAATGCCATCGTAAAGATTCTCGCAGAGAGCGATCTGCCGCTGACCTTCAGTACGTTGATATCCGCGACCGGCAAACCCACCGACAAGGTTGCAGCCTTCCTGCAAGAGCGCCTCAGCTTCTACCTGAAGGACGTTCGCGGATACGCCTACGATGTTGTGGGCGCAGTCCTCGCTGCCGGTGCAGACGATGTGCGGGATGCAATTGCGCGTGCAGAGGCGCTGACCGCTGTACGTGGCTCCGAGGACTTCACCGCCATCTCCGCTGCCTTCAAGCGCATCAAGAATATTCTGCGTCAGGCAGCGGATAAGAAGGAGCCGATTGCAGCCACTATTCCCGCCGCCGCAGCGCTGGTCGAAGCCGAAGAGAAGGCACTACTTGCCGCCTACGAAAAGCTGGTTCCGGTGGTTGCAGAGTTGAGCAGGGCACGCAACTACACCACAGCCTTGGAGCAGATTGCAACCCTGCGTCCGGTGGTGGATGCCTTCTTTGACAAGGTGATGGTGATGGCTCCAGATGCAACATTGAGGGCCAATCGTCTGGCGTTGATACAGTCGGTGTTGAGTGGCTTCTCTGGCATCGCAGACTTCAGTGAGATGGTCGCTCAGTCGTAAATCCGGGTGCCCACATCTCAAAAGCGAGATGTGGGCCTCCCCCTCCGTCAGCATCTACAATAAAAGCAATGGCAGATTCTCTTCATCTCAGCCTCTGGTATCCGAACCTGCGCTTCGACTCGCTGGGCGCAATCATCGCGCGCGTGCTGGCATCGGTGGCGCGTCATGGCGGCAGCACCAACATCTACGCTGTCACCGTCTACCCGGTCCGTTGGAGCGAGCCGCCCGTCTTCCAGCACATCTACGGCGATGGCGACCACGCTGCGCCCCTGCCGCTTGCCCTGACCGAAGCGCTCGAAATGCTGCACGAGGACTTCGCCTACGAATTCCAGGTTCGCTGGGAGTTGTGGGAGCCTGAGAGCGCCGGGGGACTCGACCCCATCTGGCGTCGTGAGCCGCGCCTTGTGAGCGTCATCGCCTTTGGTCCCGACTTTGAGGAGGGTGCCTACGAACAGGAGGGGCACATCCGCGTGGATTTTGGCACCGACAGCGCTTTCCTCATCGAAGAAACTGACCTCAACGCAGAGACTGCCCTGCGCATTCGCGAAAATGTTCAGCAGCTAGTGGACCTGACCGCGGCCATCGAGAAAGACAGCGGTGCATCGGGCCGTCTGCTCTGGTCCGAAAGTGGAGAAAACCTCGCGCAGAAGCTGCTGGAGCGTTTGCAGCGCGTGAACTAATCATGAAGCAGCTGAGCAGCAGGAAGAAAAAATCATGCGCCTGACCATCGAACGGATTCGCACGCTGATTCTGGTGGTTGCCATCTCGCTGCTGGCGATTCTCAGCGGGCTGCTCTTTATTGCCCACAGCCGCATCGGAAAAATCCTCGACCTGCCTCGCAAGCTCGACAGAGCCATTCTGCAAACGGCGAATGGATTTACCATTTCGCCCTCGCGCGGCGGCCACACGCTCTTCACGCTGCACGCCGCCAACGTCACGCAGTACAAGGACGGCAAGCGTTCGTTGCTGAAGAAGGTCAGCATCATTTTTTACGGTGCAGAGGGCAATCGAGAAGACCATCTTTATGGGGATGAGTTTGACTACGATCCGGAGAGCGGCATTGCAACCGCGCATGGACCAGTCGGCATTGACCTTGGGCCCAAACGGAACAAGGATGAAAACAAGAAAGACATAGCCGCAAGGCAGATTCATGTCAAAACCAGCGGCGTTACCTTCAATCAGAAAAGCGGCGAGGTCTCGACCGGCGAGCTGGTATCGGTTGCCTTTGAGCAGACCAGCGGCAGTGCTGCAGGAGCCATTTATCACTCGAATGAGGGTAAGCTGGAACTCGCGCACAGCCTGGAATTCCACGCCATGCAAAAGGGACGCGACTACACTCTCCGCGCCACGCATGGCGAGTTTGAACGCGATGCGCGGACCGGTCATCTTGACCACGCCACACTGGAACTGGAACGCGGCAAGGCAGAAGCAACGGTGGCCGATGTCTCTTTGCGCGAGGATGGCTCGCTTGATGTCATCAAGGCCCGCAATGGTATCAGCTACGACGGCGATGATGGCAGCCACTTCCAATCCTCTACCGGAGAGTTTTACGCCAACGAGAAGAATCATCCGGTTCGCGCTCATCTTGACGGAGGTCTTCTCTACACGCAGCAGACGGCAGGCAGCTATGCAAAGGGCACTTCCACCGAGGGCTGGTTTGACTTTAATGCGAGCGGCGAGTTGAAGCATCTGCGTATTGCAGACCGCGTCGAGTACAGCAGCCACGAATCGGCGCTTGATGCCACGCGCAATCATCCTGCTCGTGCCAGCGCAGACCGCAGCCTTCGCGCCCGGCAACTGGAGATTGAATTTGTGCAGGATGCACGGCATCACACGCACCCAAAGCAGATGCTGGCAACCGGTCAGGCAATGGCTTCGAACCTGGAGCAGCAGCCACATCAAAATCCGGAGAGCATCACGGTGGAAGGGGAAAAACTGCTGGCCGGATTTGATGCCGGCGGCCAACCGCAGACGCTCGACGGGGAGGGTGCAACGCGTCTGACCGAACTGGCTCGCGATGGCTCTCTCCAGACAAGCACCGGAGCAAAGCTGCACATGCTGTTCTTCTCGCAAAAGGGAATGAGCGCATCGCACAATGCTAAGCTGCGCCAGAAGCCGGAGATTGAGCAGGCTGTTCAGCAGGGCAATGTCGCAATTCTTTCGCAACCTGCTCCATCCCGTTCCAAAGACGAGCAGCCTACCCATGCCAGTGCCGCACGCGCTGACTACGATGGCGAACAACAGCGGCTCAAACTGACTGGTTCTCCGCGAATTCTTTCCGGCGGGCTTGATCTGACAGCGCACCAGATCGAAATTCTGCGCACGACCGGCGACGCTCTGGCAACAGGAAATGTACAGGCCACTTATCTGAGCCAATCCACGCCGGGGAGCACTGTGCTGGGAGGCCGCGAGCCTGCGCACATGATCGCCGAAGAGGCACAGATGACGCGCAAAACCGGTGAGACCGTCTTCCGGCACAATGCGCGGCTCTGGCAGGGGCAGGACGCCATCAGTGCGCCCACCATCACCATGGAACGCGGCCGGCAGAGCCTGCATGCATCGGGAAGTGCATCACAGCCGGTTCGTGCCTCGCTCCTGATGGCCGGTTCCGCGCGCAATCCCTCCTCGGTGCTGCGCGTTGCCAGTCGCGAATTTGATTACAGGGACAAGGAGCGCAAGGGCGTATTTCGTGAAAAGGTGCTGGCAGAAACCGGCTATGCCTCGACCACGGCAGATATCTGCACTGTTTTTCTCTCCGAGACTAGGGCCGGAGAGAAAAACACTCCTGTTGCAAACTCCCCGCAGAAGCTGCCGAGTGATCAGGCCGCTGCGCAGGTGGAGCGAATGTTGCTTGAGGGCAGCGTTCAACTGCTGGCGCCCGGCAGAAAGGGAACCGGTGCGCAACTCGATTATCATGCTTCAACAGGAGAGTTTGCGCTGACCGGGACCAGCAAGGCGCCGCCCATGCTCGAGGATGCAACACGGGGTACGGTTACCGGCAATGCGTTGATTTTCAATACCCACGATGATAGTGTCAGGGTCGAGAGTCATGGAGCACCTACGGTGACGGATACGACGGTGCCAAAGTGAGTGATACGGGTTTGATTGAGTCAGGATTGCGCGGGGCTGGATTGAGTGAGACGGTTGCCTTGAAAACGCTGCGTACTGAAGAGATCGGCAAGTCCTACAAGGGTCGCCAGGTTGTCCGTGGCGTCAGCCTCTCCATCACGCAGGGCGAGGTGGTTGGGCTGCTCGGTCCCAATGGCGCGGGCAAGACCACCAGCTTCTATATGATTGTCGGACTGGTGCAGCCGGAGTCGGGCCGCGTCCTGCTTGACGATGTTGAACTGACGAATGTGCCCATGTATCTGCGTGCGCGGCGTTACGGCATCGGCTATCTGCCGCAGGAGCCGTCCGTCTTTCGCAAGCTCACCGTCGAAGATAACATTCTTGCGGTGCTCGAAGTTCAGCCGCTTACCTGGCAGGAGCGCCGTGTCCGCACTGAGCGCCTCATCGAGCAGCTCAACCTGGGGCACATTCGCAAGACGCGCGGCTACGCACTCTCGGGCGGTGAGCGGCGCAGGGTCGAGATTGCGCGCTGCCTCTGTATTCAGCCCAGTTTTATCCTGCTCGACGAGCCCTTCAGCGGCATTGATCCGATTGCTGTTCTCGATCTGCAAAAAATCATCTTTGACCTCAAAAGCTCCGGCATTGGCGTGCTGATAACAGACCACAATGTGCGCGAAACGCTCTCTGTGACAGACCGCGCCTACATCATTGCCGATGGAAAAATCTTCCGCGCCGGTACGCCGCAGGAATTGGGACGCGATCCGGAAGTACGACGTGTTTATCTTGGGGAAGGCTTCACTTTGGGCTGAAGTGCATCTGTCTGTTCCAAAAAGGTTCCTTTCCTCTTTCGAAAAAATACCTTCTCCAATTCTTATCCAACCGGTTGTACACTAAGTCTCATTCTTGATTTGGTACGAGGTTTCCAAAGTGGCATCTCTTCAAGCAAAACTCAGCCTCAAGGTCTCGCAGCGGCAGATACTGACGCCGGGCCTGATGCAGATGGTCAGCGTTCTGGCGCTGAACAAGCTGGAGCTGAAAGAGATGATCGAAGCCGAGATGGTCGAGAATCCCATGATTGAAGAGGTGGACGAATCTGTTCCCCTGATTGACGAGGTGGAGGGCCGCGAGGCCCGTCTTGAATCCGCCTCCACGCACGAGACAGAGGTGGCCGGCGAGACAGCGGAGGCTGCCGATCCTTTTAATGAAATTGATTTCGGCTCCTACTTTCAGGATTATCTTGACCCCGGTTATCGCACTTCGGCCGAAATAGACGACCCTGACCGGCCCTCCTTTGAAAATTTTCTTTCGACGCCGGTTACTCTGTCGAGCCATCTCCAGTGGCAGCTTGGCTCGCTCATTCTCACCGCAGATATGCGTGAGGCCTGCGAGTTCATCATCGGCAGTCTGAACGAGGATGGCTTCCTGACCGGAACCAACGAAGAGTTGGCCGAGGACTATCTTCACCAGCAGGGCAAGGAGCCGGTTGCAGCCTCGCTGGCCAGAGCTGTGCAACTCATCAAGTCCGCCATCGGCAAGATTCACGGCATGGACCCGGCAGGTGTTGCAGCCCGCGATGTCCGCGAGAGCCTGCTACTCCAGATTAATGCGCATCTGGAAGAGTTTCAGCATCTTTATGGACGTGTTGTCGCGCCCTCTGTACCGATTGATCCCAATGATCCCAACGCCTCCGGCGACCCGGTACATCTGCCCGAGAGCGTCGCCTATGGCATCCTGCCGAATGGCAAGGAGTCGAACGGGACCGTCCAGCCGGAGGCAAAGCATCGCTTCCACGTGATGGAAATTGCCTCGCGCCTCGTCGAATCGCATCTTGAGATGCTGCCCCGGGCCGATGTCAGGGAGATTGCCCGCGCCACTGCTTCTTCGCAGGAGATTGCCCGCGAGGCCATGGAATACATTCGCAGCCTCGATCCTCATCCCGGCCAGCGCTACAACCGCGTGGAGGCCCGCCTCATCGAGCCCGATGTGGCCTTCGTCAAGCGCGAAGATCGCTGGGTGGTGGTGATGAACGACGAGGGGCTGCCTAATCTGCGCCTTAATTACGGTTATCGCCGCTTGCTCAACGACCCCAACTCCAGCAAGGAAGACCGCGAGTACGTCAAGGAGCGCTTCCGCTCGGCGCTGCAACTGATTCGCAACATCAGCCAGCGCAAGAGTACCATCCTGAGTACCTGCGAGGTCATTGTTGAGCGCCAGCAGGAGTTTCTGGAACGCGGCGAAGAGGGACTCAAGCCCATGATGATTAAAGAGGTTGCCGAGCAGATTGGCGTGCATCCCTCGACCATCAGCCGCGCCGTCAGCAACAAATATGTCCACACGCCGCAGGGAGTCCGCGAACTGCGCTTCTTCTTCTCCGAGGCAGGCAGCGGGCCGGAGGGCTCCGGAACGCCGCTGCTGCTCCTTAAGCGCCGTGTCAAAAAGATCATCGAGGAAGAGAACCCCGCCCATCCGCTGACCGACGATCAGATAACCGCGCTGCTCTCCTCGCAGGGCATCAAGGTAACCCGCCGGACCGTCGCAAAATACCGGGAAGATTTGCACATTCCCTCTACCCATCAGCGAAGACGGCGCACATGATGTAAAATCCACCTTCCTTGTTGTGTTGAGTTTTCAAAGGAGGATGTGACATGCAGCTAGAATTCACCGCAAGACAAGTCACCATCACCCCCGCACTCCGCAAGCAGGCCGAAGAGGGCCTCAAGCGGGTTGTCCGCATTCTCGGCAGAGTCATCAGTGCCGAGGTTGTTTTTTCTGCCGAAAAACATCGTCAACGCGCGGACATCACCTTAAAAACCCGGCAGCAGACGATCGTCGGCTCGGCAGAGGCTGGCACGCTGATAGCTTCTCTGCGCGCCGCTCTGGAAAAGGCAGAGGGACAGGCTGTTCGCTACATGGATAAAACCCGTTCCCGCAAGCGTCTGCCCAAGGAAGAGAAGTCGCACGTAGTCACTCCTGCTCCGCGCGCAACTAAGTCGGCTACATCTCGTAATAGCGATGCTCCGCCGACGCCCGCCGTAGCCGCTCGCACCAAGCCCCGCAAGCCCGGCGAATTGCGTGCTGTTCTGGTGCATTCCTTCCCGGCCAAAAAGCCAATTCCTGAGCCGCACGTCGTTCGCTCGATTGACACCTTCGCCATGCGTCCCATGAGTCTGGAGGAAGCGGTCAAAGAGGCCGAGTTTCGCGACAAAGAGGTCTTCGTCTTTCGCGATCCTGACGGCAACCTCAAAATCCTCCACCGCAAGCGTGACGGCAAGATGGAATTGATCGAAGTCCCAACGTAGGGGTTTTCAGCGGGCAGATATAGCGGACTCCGAAATGTGCAAAATCGCCATTTCGGAGCCCCCTTTAAGATTAGAATGCAAATAAACTGATTGGCTTTTTCCTGTAACGTCAGCTTTTTCCACTCTTCTCAGGTTAGTTTCTGTGCAAGTCGGTTACCTTTAGTGCTAACCCTCTCCCCTATCCGGGGGATGGAAGGTTGTTGATTTACTTAGAGATACTAGACGCTGCACATTGAGTCGTTGCCCTCTGGGCTAAGGAAGGCAGGTAGCGAAGGTCTATGTCAGAGACTGGCTCCAATCATCATCAGCACTGGATGGATCGCCTTCCTTCGCTCATTTTTGTCGAGCGGGAGGGTGTTATCGTATTTGCAAATCGCGCTGCCTGTGAGTTGCTTGGTTACCAACCGGTTGATCTGATCGGCAAACCGGCGCAGGAGATTATTTGGGGACTCTACCCCGGCGCGGCTGAGCCACTCGGTCAGGGAGCGGTCGCCCCGCTGGAGACAGCTTTTGATTGCCGCATCCTCGCCGCAGCGGGCAACTTCATTTCTGTACGTGCCACCTACACCGTCTCGGACGCAGGCACCCGCGAAGCCACTATTGTGGCGTTGCCCATCACGGTTCCGGAGATACCGCACAACAACCTGCTGGAAGAGGTACTCAACTCCGCACCCGAGGCCATCGCCATTACTCATGGCGAGCGCATTCTGCACGTTAATCCCAGCTTTACACGACTCTTCGGCTATAGCGAAGAGGAGTCCATCGGCAGTTCGATGGATGAGCTGATTCTGCCAGAGACCCGCCATCATGAACCGGGGATTCTACGCTACTCGGTCGAGAAGCATGGTCGAGCCTCAATGGAGACCGTTCGCAAGGCCAAGGACGGCGATCTGGTTGATGTCTCCATGCTGGTTGGCCCGATGATGCTCTCCGGCGTCCGCATCGGTTATTACTGGAGCTTCCGCGACATCCGCGAGCGCAAGCTGCTGGAAGAAAAGCTCGAATACGACACGCTCCACGACACCTTGACCGGTCTGGCCAATCGCACGCTTTTCCTTGATCGCCTTCGTCAGGCCATTGCTCGCCGCAGCCGTCGCAAGGATCTTAAGTTTGTCGTCATGTTTCTTGATCTGGATCACTTCAAGGAAGTCAACGACACCATGGGTCACGCCAGCGGCGATGAGGTTCTGGTGGCCACCGCGGCTCGCCTCATGCTCTGCTTCCGCCCGCAGGATACGGTGGCACGGATGGGCGGTGACGAGTTTGCAGTTCTCCTTGAAGGCGCCTCCGACCCTGCCGATATCCGCTCCGTCGCCGAGCGCGTCAGCCGCGATCTGGCCGAGCCCTACGAGGTCTTTGGGCATCAGTTGCATGTGGGTGCCAGTCTCGGAATCGTCTTTGACTCCCCGGAACATCAGGAACCGGAAGAGATGCTTCGTGATGCCGACTTCGCAATGTATCGTGCCAAGCAGGCCGGCGGCTCCCGCTTTGAGATGTTCGATACCGGTATGCAGGTTACAGCCAGCCGTCAGCAGAACTGGGAGCGCGAACTGCGCCAGGCCATCGAAAACCGCGAGTTCGTTGTCTGGTATCAGCCCGTCTATCGCTTGCAGGATGGCACTCTGGAGGGTTTTGAAGCGCTGTTGCGCTGGCAGCGTCCGGATGGCACATTCCAGCCCTTTGAGGATCTGCTGCCTCTGGCCGAGGAGACCGGCATGATGATCGCCATCGGGCAGGATGTGGTCGAGCAGGCCTGCCGCCAGCTCAAAATCTGGCAGCGGCAGAAACCCGGCATCCCGCTCAATATGAGTGTCAACCTCTCGACCCGTCAGTTTATTCAGCCCGATCTGGTTGATTGCATTCTGGAGACGGTTCACAGGATCGGCATTCCTCCCGCCAATCTCCGTCTGGAAATCAGCGAGAAATCCCTCAACAGCAATCCAGATGCTGCGGTTGTTATTCTGCAAAGGCTGGTTGATGGCGGCGTAAAAATCGCTCTCGACAACTTCGGTTCCGGCCTTGCTTCGATGAATCATCTGGTTCGGCTGCCGATTCACATCGTCAAACTGGATCGCCGTCTGATTGCCTATCTTCCCTCGCAGGGGCGCCACGCAGCGCTTCTGGGCAGCATCTTTGATCTTTGCCGCGTGCTGCGCGTCGAGATTCTTGCCGAGGGCATCGAGAGCGCAGACCAGATGGAGAGCCTGCGCCGGAATGGATGTCTCTTTGGTCAGGGACACTTCTTCTCGCCTGCCGTCCCTCCGCAACAGGCCGCAGGGCTTATCGCTCAGCGATACTGGCACGCAACCGCAGCCTCGGCAATCTCTTAACGATTTTCTTAGCCGTGTAGTGCTAGGATTTCTTCATGCCAAGGAAGAAGCCAGCAGCGAGCGACTCTGCGGGGTCCAGTGAGAAGCACGACAAAAAAAAGCAGTCCGCAGAGCTTCCTGCAAGTGAACTGGTCATCCTGACCGGCCTCTCCGGTGCTGGCAAAGCATCGGCGCTCAAGGCCTTTGAGGATCTCGGCTTCTACGCTGTGGACAACATGCCGCTGGAACTGCTGCCGCGCTTTGCAGACCTTGTCCGTCAGTCCACGGAAATCTCCCGCGCAACGATTGTGATTGATGTCCGCGAGGGCCAAAGCCTGGATCGCTTTCCCGTCCTGCTGCGCGAGGTTCGCAAGATTCTGCCCACGACGGTCGTCTTTCTGGAGGCCAAGGAAGCAGTCCTCCTGCGTCGTTTCAGCGAGACCCGACGCCCGCATCCTCTGGGGCGCTCGCAGATGGTCACCCGCTCCATCCGTTCCGAACGCAAGCTTCTGGACCCGGTCAGGAATGTAGCAGACATCTCGATTGACTCCTCGAACTTCAATGTTCACGAGCTGCGTGCCTACATCCAGCATCGCTTTGACCGCAGCGAAAAGCAGGGCAAGAACCTGCTGATCTCCTGCATCAGTTTTGGCTATAAGAATGGCGTGCCGCTGGAGGCCGACCTCGTTTTTGATGTCCGTTTCCTGCCCAATCCGCATTTTGTCCCGGAGTTCCGCAAGCTGACCGGTCGCCATCCCAAGGTAGCCGCGTATGTCCGCAAGTTCCCGCAGACCAGCGAATTTCTCTCGCGAACTACGGACCTGCTGCTTTATCTGCTCCCTTTCTACATTCAGGAGGGCAAAAGCTACCTGACGGTCGCCTTTGGCTGCACCGGAGGCCAGCACCGCTCCGTGATGATTGCCGAGGAGATGGCCAGGCGTCTCAACCGCGAGGAGTACCGCGTCAAAACCTCCCACCGCGACATGCCGCACTAAAGAATGCCATCAGAAGCAATCTCAATCCTGCCCGGTTACAATTACCAAATGCAGAAGCGCCCATCGAATCAGGCAATCCCGGCAGCATCTACAGAGCGGGAGTACTCACGTCCATGAAGCAGGCCTGGCGACTTCTTCTCTACATTCGCGCCTACTGGCTGCCGGTCATTGCCTCGGTGGTGCTGATGGCGACCGTCGGCCTGATGGATGCTTTCCGTCTGCTGCTGATTGGTCCCATCCTCGATAACGTCCTCAACCCCAAAGCCGTTACCGCGCAGATCAATCTCATCCCGGCCAATAAATACAACATCCAGTTGATGCTTGGCCAGTTTGTCCCCCACAACATGCACAATGTATGGACGGTCGTCGCCTTTGCACTGATAGCATCCACCCTGCTCAAGGGTGTCTGTGATTACACCGGGACGTACCTGGTCAATTACGCCGGGTTCGGTATCATCACCCAGTTGCGCAACGACCTCTACGAGTCCATCATGGGCCGCTCGGTCGCCTTCTTTCAGCGCCATACTACGGGCACTATCATCTCCACGCTCATCAACGATGTTGATCGCGTGCAGAATGCAATGTCTAACGTGCTTTCGGAGTTTCTCCAGCAGACATTCACACTGATCTTTACCGGGATTGTGGTGGTAGCATTGGGCGGCAAACTGGCATGGATTCTGCTCATCTTTGTTCCCATCGTCATCACCTCGGCGCGCAGGGTTGGACGCGGGGTTCGCCACACCACCCGCAAGGGGCAGGACCGTCTGGCAGAGATTCAGAACATCCTGCACGAAACCATCTCCGGCAACCGCATTGTCAAGGCATTCAACACCGAGCTATGGGAGGTTCTCCGCTTCAAGAAGGCCGCAAGGCGACTCTTCCGCGCCAATCTTCGCTCGGTGCGTGCGCAGGCCATCAGTTCGCCTTTGATGGACACGCTGGGAGCCATTGCCATTGCCTTTCTGCTCCTGCTGGGCCGCAGTCAGGTGCAGCGCGGAGCCTTTACCGGCGGCGCCTATATGGGATTTCTCTTTGCCGTCTTCAAGCTCTACGATCCGGTCCGGAAATTTGCGCTCTTCTACAACAGTTTCCAGCAGGCTCTGGGAGCATCCGGGAAAATCTTCTCCTTTATGGACGAGAAGGATCAGGTCGTGCAGCGTGCCCGTCCCACGGTTCTCAAACGTTTTGAAAAAAATATTGAGATGGAGAAGGTCAGCTTTCACTACGGCGAAGGCGAGTGTCCGGATATTGTTCTGCATGACATCAATCTCACCATCCAGCGCGGCGAGATAGTGGCGCTGGTCGGCCCCAGCGGCGCAGGCAAAACCACGCTCGCCAATCTCATTCCGCGCTTTTTCGATGTGACGGAAGGAGTCATCCGCATAGATGGCCACGACATTCGCGACCTGAGTCTTGCTTCGCTCCGAGGGCATATTGCCAAGGTCTCGCAGGAGACGATCCTCTTCAACGACACCGTCGCCAACAACATCGCCTACGGCAAGCCGGAGACGCCCTTCGCCAAAATTGAAGCCGCAGCCCGCGCCGCTCTCGCGCATGATTTCATCCTGCGCCTGCCGGAGGGATACGGAACCATCATCGGCGAAAAGGGATTTCGACTGTCGGGCGGCGAGCGTCAGCGGCTCTCGATAGCCCGTGCCCTGTTGAAGGACGCGCCGATCCTGATTCTTGACGAAGCCACCTCTTCGCTGGATGCAGAGAGCGAGGCGCATGTGCAGCAGGCTCTGGGCAATCTGATGGAGAACCGCACCGTCATCGTCATTGCGCACCGTCTGGCCACGGTCAGGAGGGCCAATCGCATTGCCGTGCTTGAATCCGGCTGCATCACCGCCATCGGCACGCACGACGAACTGCTGACAGCCTCGCCCACCTATCAACGTCTTTACAACCTGCAGTTTGCCGACGCCCCGACGCTCTCTGCAATGGAGCCTTAATGACCAAGCACGCTGCTACACCCGTTAGCGTCCCGGTTTCTGCCCCCATCTATTCCATGACCGGATTTGCTCGCGTTGCCGGTATCGCGCAGGAAAAGTACTCCTTTGTGCTCAGTATCAAGACGGTCAATCATCGTTTTCTGGACCTGCAATTTCGCCTTCCCTCCGGCCTCGACGCAATTGAGATGCACTTCCGCCGCATCCTGAAAGAGGGCCTGAAGCGCGGCCACGCTGACCTGACGCTCACCATCGAGCGCGACACGCAGGCCACGGTCGGTTACAACGCCGAGCTTGTCCGCAACTATCTGGCTGCCTTTCAGGCTGCGCAGCAGGAGTACGGGCTTCTCGGCTCACCCGACCTGAACGCAATCCTCCACCTGCCCGGCGCACTTCAGACTGAAGTTCGCACGCCGCTTGGTGAAATCGAGTCGCTGGAGCCCGCAGTTCTTGCTGCGATTGAACCTCTGCTTGTTGCTCTGAATACCATGCGAGCGCAGGAGGGAGCGGCACTGGCTGCCATCCTGCACGAAACCCTCAACCGGCTCACCGAAGCTGTGGATGCTGTCGCAGCCCTGCGCGGGCAGGTACTTGCGGCGGGGCGCGACCGCCTGCGCGAGCGCATGAAGGCTCTGCTTGAAACGGAAGCTGATGAGCAGCGCATCCTTCAGGAGGCAGCCATTATGGCCGAGCGCAGTGATGTCGAAGAGGAAATAGACCGCATGAGGACGCACATAGATCACTTCCGTTCCTTGCTAGATGGCGGCGGGGAAATTGGGAAAAAGCTGGACTTCCTGCTTCAGGAGATGAATCGTGAGGCAAACACGCTGCTCTCGAAGACCACCGGACTGGCAGGCAAGGGAACTGAGATTACGGCAATGGGTCTGGCCATGAAGTCCGAGATAGAAAAGGCCCGCGAACAGGTGCAGAATGTTGAGTAAAGCGTGCTTCCGTCCATCCAAAGCTCCACTTGACGAAGTTGTACTTGTTTTGAGGATATGCGCCTGCTTTGAGGATGTGTACCTGTTTTGAAAGGGCGCGGCTTTAGCCGCGCCGTAAAGGCAGGAAGTTACAGGGCTTTAGCCCTGAGGGAAGGTTCCGAACGTGGTAAGTCACATCAGAACATGCATACTCACATTTCCTCATGATTTAACGATAGGAAAGGAGTAACGCAATGCTTTTCATCATCTCCGGCCCCTCCGGCTCCGGCAAGACCATGATGGTGTTGCAGATTCTCTCCGCCGTGCCCAACATCGAGTTCTCCATCTCGTGGACGACGCGCCAGCCGCGCGGCTCCGAGCAGAATGGCCGCGAGTACAACTTCACCACCCGCGAAGAGTTCGAGCGCATGATTGCCGCGAATGAATTTCTGGAGTATGCCGAGGTTTTTGGTAACTATTACGGCACCTCGCAGCGCTCTTTGACCGAGGCTGAGGCCGGGGGGCGGGATTTATTTTTGGACATTGACGTACAGGGCGCGGCGCAGGTCAGGAGCAGGGTTCGGGATGCGGTCAGTATCTTTGTAATGCCGCCAAATCCCGAGATTCTCTCCTCTCGCCTGAACAACCGCAGCCGCATCGAGGGCAATACGGACCCGGTCGTTATCGCCCGCCGCCTGGCAAAAGCGCGTTCAGAGATTGAGAATTATCGCGAGTATGACTATATTTTGGTCAACGACATCCTCGACCGCGCAGTCGAGGAGCTGGAAGCAATTGTTCGATGTGAACGGCTACGCCGCAGTGGAACGCTGGTTACCAGTGATACGCTCCGGTTCTTTGAGATCGCCGAAGGTTGTCGCCAGCCGAATACGGCTGAGCGGCTAAGGCCAGTGCTGGAAGCATTCAGCATAGAAGCTCCAGTGCAGGCTCCGGAACACGAGCAGTACAAACTTCTGGAGGATCCACAATGACGCTCGAAACAAGCTTCGACAGCAACTACCGCAAGGTTCTTGTAGCCGCACGCCGTGCCCGCCAGATACAGAGTGGCGCTGCCCCGTTGGTGCAATCCCACTCCGTCAAGGCCTGCCGCGTGGCTCAGGACGAGGTAGATGCAGGTAAGGTCGCCTACGTCCGCAACGAGGAGAAACCGACCATCAAGCCGGAAGTGGAAGCGCCTGTCATCCCTATTCTCAACCTCTAGCCTCTCCGGCGGTACAATCAGAATATGAATGTTACCGTTGGCGTCTCCGGTGGAATCGCAGCATACAAAGCCGCAGAGCTGGTGCGCCTTTTGCAGCGCAGTGCCTGTTCTGTTCGTGTTGTCATGACCGCCTCGGCCCAGCGATTTGTTCAGCCGCTCACTTTTTCCGCGCTCACCGGATATCGCGTCCTCAGCTCCGTATGGGACGAGACTGACACGATAGACCACATCGCCGAGGCGGAGTGGGCCGAGGTGCTTGTCGTAGCTCCTGCTACTGCCAACACGCTGGCGCGCTTTGCGCACGGTCTTGCCGACGACTTCCTGACCACGATGTATCTGGCTACAACGGCACCCGTTCTGGTTGCCCCGGCCATGAATGTGAATATGTGGAACCATCGTGCCACGCAGGCCAACCTTGATATCCTGCGCGAGCGCGGCGTTCGTGTCGTCGAACCCGGCACCGGCTATCTTGCCTGCGGTATGGAGGGCTCCGGTCGCATGGCAGACCCGGAGGCCATCGCAGAGGCCGTCCTTGGCTCGCTGGCCAACCGCAACGATCTTGCCGGAGAGGTCATCCTCATCACCGCCGGCGGCACGCGCGAGGCTCTTGACCCGGTCCGTTTTATCGGAAATCGCTCCAGCGGAAAAATGGGATACGCTCTGGCCGAAGCAGCGCAAAGGCGCGGTGCCAGAGTGATTCTGGTCAGTGGTCCGGTTGCGATTCACCCTCCGGCCAGGTGCGAGGTGGTTCACGTTACTACAGCCGAGGAGATGCAGGCAGCCGTTCTCAGTCGCCAGCAAGAAACCACCATGATCATCAAGGCCGCAGCCGTTGCCGATTATCGCCCCACAGTAGTCGCCAACCAGAAGCTCAAGCGCACCGGCCCGCTCACCATCGAACTTCTGCCGACGGAGGACATTCTTGCCGAAGTTGTCCGTCAGCGCCGTCCCGGCCAACTCATCGTCGGTTTTGCTGCCGAAACAGAAAACGGTCTCGCAAATGGCCGCGCCAAGTTGCTCAGGAAGGGCGTGGATGCAATCGTGCTCAACGATGTCTCTTGCGAGGGCCTGGGCTTTGATTCCGATAACAACGCCGCCACCTTCCTTACCCTGACCACCTCCATCCAGTTGCCGGAGATGTCGAAGCGCAAGCTGGCCGAGCGCATTCTCGACGAGATTCGCGAACTTCGCCGCCCCAACACCGTGATTGCAGAAACCAGTTCCGGCCAGGTGGTCTTTGAAGGATGACCACCCGGCTTACGCCCGAGCATAAGGCGCATCTGGTCGACCATCTGCGCTTCTACCGCGAGTTGGGCATCTACGATCTTTATCGCCGGGGGCAGGCACCTGTTCTGACAGCCGAAGAGATTGCTGCGTTCGCCGCTGCCGAAGCCGCACCGCGCAAGCCGGAACCAACTCCCGTAACGCCATTACTCATCCCGCAAGAGGAGGCTGCCATCGCACCCCGCAAGCCATTTCCGCCGCAGCCAGCCATCAGTGAGCCTGTTCCCGCCGCCGAGCATGCCGCCGCACTTCAACTTATCCGCGACGAAATCGGCGATTGCCAGCGTTGCGCGCTCGCTGCCGGACGCAACAAACTGGTCTTTGCCGATGGCGATCCCAATGCCCGCCTCATGTTTGTCGGCGAAGGCCCCGGAGCCGACGAGGACGCGCAGGGACTGCCCTTTGTCGGTCGTGCCGGGCAACTCCTCAACAACATGATTGCCGCGATGGGCCTGACGCGCCAGAGCGTCTACATTGCGAACATCGTCAAGTGCCGCCCACCCGCCAACCGCACCCCTGAGCCAGAGGAGGCGCACACCTGTTCGCCATTTCTCTTCCGCCAGATAGACGTTGTACGCCCCGAGGTGGTCGTGGCATTGGGTGCTACGGCAGCAACCTATCTGATGGGAGCAAAATCGCCTCTTGGAGCCCTGCGTGGCCGTGTGCATGCTGTTCGTGGTGCAAAGCTTATTGTCACCTACCATCCTGCATTCCTCCTGCGCGACCCGCGCCAGAAGGGCGAAGCATGGAAGGACCTGCAAATAGCCATGCGGGAGTTGGGACTTGAAGCGCCAAAGCGCGGGTAGGGGAACTGGATAACCCACGAGACTGTCTTTTTGAGTTTGTCATTTCGCAGCGTAGCGGAGAAATCTGCTTTTGCTCTTGCGGAGGGAGCAGGGGTCTTTAGACCCCTGAATACAGGCGTGGATTAAGTGGCCTTCAGGCCCGGGCTTTGTTCCGGCTGCGCAGGGAAGGCCCCGGCTCCCTCCGTTATGTACTACCCCAGAGTAAGATTTGGATGGTAAGCGGGATGTGCGACATCCACCAGTTAAAAATGTATCAAGGACGGGAAAATGGAAAACATTGGAGAGACTCTTGTAGGCGATTATCTCAAAGTCATACTTGGTTGTGATTTCGTAGAATTTAACCTCTACACACCAGATGTTCAAGGTGAGATTGATGTAGTCGGCATCAATGCCAAAGCAAAGAAAATATACATTTGTGAAGTTGCAACTCACTTGGTGACAGGACTAATGTATGTTAATCCGCAAGACAAGACCCCTGACAATGTGGATCGTTTGTCAAAAAAATCACCAAGAATATTGAGTATGCCAAAAAATATTTTGGTGACTACGATATGAGATTTATGCTCTGGTCGCCAATAGTCAAAAATCAAGTTGGCGCAAAATATAACCAAACCGATGATGTTGAGAAAGTTAAGAATGAAATTCTGGAACGGTTTCAAGTGAAACTCGATGTTGTATGTAATAAGGACTATATGGACTGCTTAAATGAACTGCGTCAGTATGCCAGAACAGAAACCAAGGAATTGAAATCTCCTGTTCTCAGGCTATTCCAGATAGAGGAAAAGCTAAAAAAGCATCTGAAAATGAAATCATGATTTTCCGCATATGCTTCCTCTGTGCCAGCAGGAGATAATCATTCATAGCCCATGCCTGACCCTGTATTTGCCTACTGCGATGTAGCCCTCCCTGTTCCGCTCGACCGTGTATTCACCTACGCGCTCGGCGGAAGGTCGGCAACGGTCGGCGCTCGTGTCATCGTCCCATTCCGCAATGAAAAATTATTAGGCGTCATTGTCCGCGTTCATGACGAAGCCCCCAAAGACGGCGAAAAATTAGTCGAAGCTAAGCCCGTTGAGAGCGTAGTTGATGACGAGCCGATCCTCTCCGAGCATCTTTTGGAACTGGGCCGCTGGCTGGCTGGCTATTATCTTGCACCGCTCGGCGAAGTTCTGCGCTCCATGCTTCCGCTCACCGCAGAGGTTCGCAAGCAAGTACTTTTCCGCATCACAGATATGGGCCGCGACCTGCTGGCGGCCAGCTTTGATGGCCACAATCCGCAGGGCAGCAAGCGCGGCACCCGTACCAGAGAAGAGCAGGAACTGGAACTGCGAGTTCTCGAACATCTCAAAGCCGGAGCAGCTATCAAACTCACCACTTTGCGCACGGCAACCACCGCGACACAGCAGGTTTTGCAATCCATGCTGCGGAAGAAGCTCATCGCGCGCGAGACCGCCGCGCAATCCCGCGAGGCTCGTCGCACCGTCCGTTTTGCGGTTCTTGTAGAAGGTATACGCCTGCCCAAACTCACCGCGAATCAGCAGGGAATCCTCGCCGAACTTGCCGCCAACTCCGGCGAACTCCCGCTCGAAGCCATTCGAGAACTCCCCGTGCCGCCCTCAACTCTCGCCACTCTCGTGCGCCGCGAACTGGTTCGTATTGAGGAGCGCGATGCCGAGTTTCACGTCAGCCGCTTGCCGGTCAATCGTCACGGACAGGAGTTGAACCCGGCGCAGGTCAAGGCGCTTGAAGCCATCACCGCGCAATTTGGCGGATTTAAAACGCTGCTCCTCCACGGCATCACCGGCTCCGGTAAAACCGCAGTCTATCTGGCGGCCATGCAGGAGGCGCTGGACCGTGGCCTTGCCTCCATCCTGCTGGTTCCGGAGATTGGCCTTACGCCCGCGATGGCTGCGCAGCTTCATGCAGCCTTTGGCCGCGATGTCGCGCTGCTTCACTCCGCACTCACCCCGGAGGAGCGTGCCGAGCAATGGCATCGCATCCGTCGCGGAGAAGCGCCCATCGTTGTCGGAACCCGTTCCGCCGTCTTTGCGCCGGTGCCGAAGCTCGGTCTCATCCTAGTTGACGAGGAGCACGACCAGAGTTACAAGCAGGAAGAAATGCCGCGCTATCATGCCCGTGATGTCGCCGTCATGCGCGCCAAACTGGCCGGAGCCGTTGCCGTTCTCGGCTCGGCAACGCCTTCGCTGGAGAGCTGGCACAACACAGAGCTTGGCCGCTACCAGCGCATACAGATTCTCGACCGCGTGATGGATCGTCCCTTGCCAACCGTCGAACTCGTGGATATGCGCCGCGAGTTTCAGGAGACCGGCAAGGAAGAACTCTTCTCTCGCGCACTCGTAGCCGAAACACAGGCCACGCTCGACCGCAACGAGCAGGTGATGATTCTGCTGAATCGTCGCGGCTATTCGTTTGTGGTGATGTGCCGCTCCTGCGGGCTCAAACTCGAATGCGAAAACTGCGCCATCTCCCTGACGCGTCACAAGCCGATGGAGAACGAGGATTGGGTTGCGCATCCCGGCGAGCGTCTGGAGTGCCACTATTGCGGCTTTCGGCGCACCGTCCCGGCGCGTTGCCCGGAGTGCGACAGCGAATATCTCTTCTTCCTCGGCGCAGGCTCGCAGCAGGGCGAGGAGAAGTTGCTCGAACTCTTTCCCGGCGCGCGCATCGGACGCATGGATCGCGATACCGTTCGTGGCCGTCACGACATGGAGCGGCTGCTTACGCGCCTCCACTCCGGCGAAATTAATTTGCTGGTCGGTACGCAGATGATAGCCAAAGGACATGACATTCATGGAGTCACGCTGGTCGGCGTTGTCGGCTGCGACCATGCGCTCTCGATGCCGGACTTCCGCGCCGCCGAGCGCGTCTTTCAATTGCTGACACAGGTCTCTGGCCGTGCGGGTCGTGGCGATCTTCCCGGCAAGGTGATCGTGCAGACCTATCACCCTGACCACTACTCGGTCATCAGCGCAGCCCATCACGACTACGAAGCCTTCATGATGCAGGAGATGCGCTTCCGCCGCGACCTGCACTACCCGCCCTATGGAGTACTGGCGAATGTTTTGCTGCAATCCATAGATTTAGCCGAGGTCTCGGCCTGGGCCATGGAGATTGGCCGTTGGGTGCAAAATACGGAGCACAAAGGCGTCCGCATACTGGGTCCGGCCACGGCTCCGATTGCGCGTATCAAGCGCACATATCGTTTTCATCTGGTGCTCAAGGCGATGAACCGCTCTGACCTCAGGGCCACGCTGGTTGCGCTACTTACCTATGCCGAGTCTAAAGGAATTCCGCGCCGCAACCTTATCGCCGATGTGGACGCGATCAATTTGATGTAGAAATTACCTCTCCAGATAATCCATCAAGGCGCTTCTCGGCGCTGGCGAAGCATACAGCGTAAACGGTCTTGGAATAAAGCATAGTATCAGCATCACCAGTGCCAGCAAGCCCATCAGTGTAACGCCGGGGCCATGCGATGTTTCGCGTGGCACGCGGGGATGGTGCATGGCGGGCAGCATCATGAAGCAGCCCCACAGCAGCCAGCCAATCCAGCCGCCATGCAGAATCCCCGCCAGCAGCAGCGCTACCGTGCATACATTTGTCGAGATGGCATGGAGGCGCGGTGAAATCGCATACAGAATGTGTCCACCGTCCAATTGCCCGGCAGGCACCAGATTCAGCGAGGTGATAAATACGCCAATCCATCCCGCTACCAGAATCGGATGCGGAACCAGATTGTAGAATCCTGGCACCGGCATGTGCATCATCTGAAGTCCCGTATGCAGCAGGCGGATCACCAGCGGCTCACCAAAGACCACCATTGCCGGCGCGCTTGCATCCCCTGCAGGCTGTGAGAGCAACAAGCCCAGAATCAACACTGGAATGCAGACCACAAACCCGCAGAGCGGCCCGTAAATCCCAACGTCAAGCAGAGCCTTGCGATTGGGAATACGTCCGCGAATGATGATGAAGGCCCCGGCTGTTCCGCTCAGTGTGGGAGCAGGAAGGACATGCGGCCATGTTGAATTGATCTTATGAGCGCGGCAGGCGAGGAAGTGTCCAATTTCGTGCGCCAGCAGAATGCCCAGCAGTGCCAGCGCAAAGGAAAGTCCGTCGAGCAGGCGCAAGGGGTCTTCGAATATCCACGGCCAGGGCCACAGATCGCTGTCACTGACAATCGGCGGGCGATTGGCCACAAAATTCGCCATGAACCGCGCCCCATTGGCAGCGGTGGTCACCACACTGAGCACCAGCAGAAACAGCGGCCACCGCAGGGCACGCACTATCCCTGCAGGCTGCACGATGGTAGTCTGCGACTGCTGTTTCACTGCCGTGGTGGGAGTCGCCATGCTGCTCCTGCCGTCTGGGAGATAGAGCGGGGAGTGATGGACGGGCTACGAGTCGAGCGCGTGCAGTTCCTTGCCCGGCTTAAAACGCACTGCCTTGCCCGGCGCAATTGCGACCTCGGCGCCAGTCCGTGGATTACGACCGATACCCGTTTTACGTGGGCGTACGGTGAAGACGCCAAAGCCGCGCAACTCGATCCGTTCGCCACTCTCCAGCGCATTTTTCAGCGCCTCAAAAACGGTTTCGACCGCCGCTTCGCATTTGTTGCGGGGCAGACCCGTCCGCTCGATTACCTGATGAATGATGTCTTGCTTAATCAAGGTTCACACCCCGGCGTACACGCCTGAAGTTTTCATTGTCCGTTGCAGGGGATGACCGCTACCCCAGTCAGTGCTTGTAGCTGATGCTAAGTGCCGCCGGGGAGGTTGTCAACGAGAGAACTCTCCCTTAAGATGCTGTTTTCACACTCTTTCTTGGCTGAGCCGGTTTGTAAGGCTCGCCAAAGCAGCTTTTCAAGGGCTTACCGCACCACCAATCTGTGCAGCATCAGGAGAGTTATGTCCATCAAGAGCGACCGCTGGATTCGCGAGCAGGCAACCAATCACGCAATGATTACCCCCTTCAGTGAAAAGCAGGTTCGAGAGGGCGTTATCTCTTATGGCCTCTCCTCCTATGGTTACGATCTGCGCGTCTCCGACGAATTCAAAATCTTCACCAACGTGAATAGCGCCATCATTGACCCCAAGGCATTTGACGAGCGCTCTTTTGTCTCTGTGGAGGCGGATTCAGTGATCGTTCCGCCCAACTCCTTTGCGTTGGCTCGCTCCATCGAGTACTTCAGGATTCCGCGCAGCATCCTGACCATCTGCGTCGGCAAGTCCACCTATGCCCGTTGCGGAATCATTGTCAATGTCACTCCCTTCGAGCCGGAGTGGGAGGGCTTTGTCACTCTGGAAATCTCAAATACCACCCCTCTGCCGGCAAAAATTTATGCCAATGAGGGACTCTGTCAGATTCTCTTCTTCGAATCTGACGAGATATGCGAGATCAGTTACGCCGACCGCAAGGGAAAATATCAGAACCAGCAGGGAATCGTGCTGCCCAAACTTTAGAGCGGATCGCCAATCGGAGTACTCTGTCCGGCCATGTACAGGGTGCATTTTCCCTGAGAAAAAATCCACTCGAAAGTTTCCTCTTCTGAGTCCCCTCCTTGGAGAATCGCTGTAGTCGCATAGGCAATCCCTGGATTACCAGTAAAATTTTTTATCAGCAACCAGACTGAGCAAGGATAGACACGAGGTTGTTATTGGGCCATCAAGGGAACGTGCAGTTAGCGAGAATTGGGATAGTTGCAAGCGAACCGCTTCAGCGGGCGGGATTGCTTGCCTTATTGGAGGGACGGACCAGCTTTTCTGCCGTCACAATCCTTGGGAAACATTTACTGGAGGATGAAAGCATTACCCATCTTCTGGTGGACGTCGAGGGCATCAAGCAACCGCTGGCTCTGATTGAATCCTTCAGCAAACTCCGCTCTGACCTTCGCTATATTCTTATCGGAGGTCCGGCGGAGGAGCGTCTTATTACTGCGGCCCTCTACCTTGGCGTGCGAGGATATTTGCCTAAAACAGCCACTCCTGACCAGATTGTTCGTGTAGTGGAAGAGGTTGTCAACGGCTCCATGTGGATGCCGCGTCGCGTGGTTGCAAGCTTTCTCGAGCAGATTCTCTTTGAACTCAGCACTCCCAAAAAGCACAAGGTCACCAGATTGACTGACCGCGAGCGCCAGGTGCTCAACCTGCTGGCAACCGCCTGTTCCAGTCGCGAAATAGCCGAACAGCTAGGGATTCAGCCTCGTACCGTCAAGGCATATATCGCCAGCCTCATGGAGAAGACCAACTCCGGCAGTCGTCTGAGTCTCACTATGTATGCGGTGGCTCATGTCAATGAAAACAAAATAGATTGAGCAGTTCTATTGAGGGCTGCCGAATTAACTGTATATAAAATAGTAAATAGTTGTGTTACCTGCGAACAGCGTCCCGGCGTCATCTTGCAGCTTGCCTTTTCATAGGGGAAACTTATTCTAACAACGCAGATCTGGGGACGGGGTTTGCTCATTCGCTTTATGTAATTCATGGGCGGGCCCCACTTTTTTGCTTTCCTGCCATCTTCTCATCCTTTTCTCTTCTCATAACGTCTAACACTTCAAATTCGGGGAGTTTCCGAAGTATGTTCCTCGGATATCTTTCCGGCATTCGTCTTTTCTGCTGCCGTGTAGCATGAACTTACGGATGAGTTTTTCATCGGTATATAAGTACAAAACAGGCAGAGCAACAGCAGCACAGGAGAGAAATCATGAAGCTTCGGCAGATTTTTGCTACGTGTTTGATTGCGGCAACAGTTGCAACTCCCGCTTTTGCGGCAAGCAGCCGTTCAGATTTAACCGACCGTCTGAATTCAGCCAAAGAGGTTCTCGATAAGGTAATGGCCATCAGCGACAATGGTATCCCGCTCGGTATTCTGCAAAAGGCCACCTGCGTCGGCGTTGTGCCCAGCCTTATCAAGGGGGCCTTCATATTTGGTGCGCAATATGGCAATGGTGTGGTTACCTGCCGCACAGAAAAGGGCTGGAGCGCTCCGGTCTTCATCCGTCTGGCGGGCGGTTCCTTTGGCTTTCAGATTGGCGGTCAGGCCACGGATCTGGTTCTGGTCGCAGTCAACCAGAAGGGCTTTCAGGATCTGCTGCGGAGCAAGTTCAAGATTGGCGGCGATGTCTCTGCCTCTGCCGGTCCGGTCGGACGCACCTCGCAGGCCTCCACTGACTGGAAGATGAACTCGGAACTGCTAACCTACTCGCGTTCTCGTGGACTCTTTGCCGGCATTGATCTCGACGGCACCACCGTCACGCAGAACTCAGCCGACACACATCTCTACTACGGAAAAGACCACGACTACAAAGACATTCTGGAGGGTGGCGTGGGTGTTCCAGCCGAGGCCAAGCCCTTTGTTGCTGCCGTCATCAAGTACTTCGTCGAGGCGCAGGGAGAAAAAGCAAGGAAGGATTCCAAGTAGTAACTCTTATCCTTCGTTCAATTCAACTTAGCGGCAGTCCCAGCCCCGGGTCTGCCGCTGTTGTCTTTCCGGGTGCAACTCCATCTCGCTCCATCCGCCCGGCCCACAAAAGAGAACTAAGATGAATATTCATGCGCGACTATCTGGAGTGGGCACTTGTAAAGCTGATCCTTACCGGCCTGGGAGTCCTGCCGAGGCGGCTTGCCCGTGCTCTGGGAGCCTTTGTCGGATGGATGGCCTATATGCTCGCCGCCCGTCTCCGTAGAACAGCTTTACGCAATCTTGAGCTTGCCTATCCCAACTCCACCGCCGAGTGGCGGGACCAAATCACTCGCCGACTCTTTCGCAATCTTGGCTGGCAGTTTGGCGAAATCGCACACATGCAGCACTGGAGCAAAGACGGCTCGTCGCCGCCCATCCGTTATGACGGTCTTGAGCACTTTCTGGCCGGACAGGCGCGAGGCAAGGGTGTTCTTTTTTTGACGGGACATCTGGGTGCGTGGGAGTTGTCCAGTTTTTACCACTCGATGATGGGCCATCCGCTGGAGATGGTCATTCGCCGCCTCGACAACCGCCGTCTGGACGCGCTGGTCAATGGCATCCGCTGCAAATTCGGCAACCGCGTCCTGCATAAGGACGACTTCGCGCGTGGACTGTTGCTCTCGATGCGCAAGGGAGGAACGGTTGGAATTCTGATGGACACCAACATGACTCCGCCGCAGGGAGTTTTTGTGCCATTCTTTGGACATCTTGCTTACACGGCTTCGGGGCTTGCGCGGGTTGCCATCAAGACCGGAGCAGCGGTTGTTCCTGGATTTGCCGTATGGGAAGAGAGCGAGCAGCAGTACGTTCTGCGATTTGGCGAGCCGATGACCTTCGATGAAAATGCAGCAGATTTGACCCCGGAGGCCCGCGTGATTGCCGCGACCGCACGACTGGCAGCGGTAACGGAGCAATGGATTCGCCGTTATCCGGACCAGTGGCTCTGGGTGCATCGTCGCTGGAAGACCCGCCCAGAAGGGGAGCCGGGATTGTACTAGCCTGCTTTGAGTCGTCGTGCATTCTCCAGATGCCCAATCCATCGCGCGTTTTGTACGCGATGGGCAGGAAGCAGGATGCTTGAAGCGGTCATTGCGGGCATTAGTAAAAAGGTTTGCTGTATGCGTTTGAAGCCTTCATTCTGCGAAGTGCTTAATTGACATGTCGCGCGCCCCTGCGCATAATGAACAACATGCATCTCTCCATAAGCGCGATAATGAATCCATGTACATGCAGCATGTGTATGTGTTGCGGATCCGTGCGCGCAGGTGAGAACAAGCGAAGACTCTAGCAAAATCGCAAAAGTTCAGTTCAGCCAGCGGCCCGGTCCTCAATCAGGATCGGGTCGTTTTCTTTTGCAGCACACCATCACGCAGCACATTCCGCCAAGCGCCTCGCTGGCAGTAAAATTCAAGGAGACATGATGTCAGACCCGAAGCAGCCGAACTATCATTTCAACACTCTTGCCGTTCACGCCGGACAAAAGGCAGACCCGACCACCGGAGCCCTTGCCGTCCCCATTTACCAGACCACTTCCTATGTCTTTAACGATGCCGATCATGCTGCACGCCTCTTTGGTTTGCAGGAGTTTGGCAATATCTATACCCGCATCATGAATCCGACGGTGGATGCTCTGGAGCAGCGCGTAGCGGCTCTGGAAGGCGGCGTGGCCGGTCTGGCGACCTCCTCCGGACAGGCTGGGCAAACGCTGGCGTTGACGACTCTGGCTGGCAATGGAGATGAAATTATTTCCACCACCTCGCTTTACGGCGGCACATACAATCTCTTTCACTACACATTCCCAAGACTTGGCATCACCGTTAAATTCGTGGATGCAGATGATTTTGAAGGACTTCGCGCTGCTATCACTCCGAAGTCCCGTGCCATCTACACCGAAACCCTCGGCAATCCCAAACTTGATGTGGTTGATCTGGAGAAGCTGGCCGCTATTGCGCACGAAAATGGTCTGCCGCTGGTCGTAGATAACACCTCTGCATCAGCAGCGCTGGTGCGGCCTATTGAGTGGGGCGCAGATATCGTTCTCAACTCTGCCACCAAGTTTCTCGGCGGTCATGGAACCTCACTTGGCGGCGTGATTGTGGATGCGGGCAAGTTCGACTGGGCTGCTTCCGGGCGCTTCGCCGAATTTTCCGAGGGCGATCCCTCCTATCACGGCCTCTCGTACACCAAGGCCTTTGGTCCTCTGGCCTTCATCCTCAAAGCGCGCGTGCAGGGACTGCGCGACACCGGCGCGGCGCTGGCTCCCTTCAACGCATTTCTCATTTTGCAGGGAGTAGAGACGCTGCACCTGCGTCTGGAGCGCCACTCGCAGAATGCGCTTGCGGTTGCAAAGTTTCTGGAATCGCATTCCGGAGTGGATTGGGTCAACTATCCCGGCCTGGCGTCGAGCCCTTACTACGCTCGCGCAACCAAGTATTTGCCCAACGGGCAGGGGGCGCTGATTGCCTTTGGCATCAAGGGCGGTTACGAGGCCGGCAAAAAACTCATCAACTCGCTCAACCTCTTATCGCTGGTTGCCAATATCGGCGATGCCAAGTCGCTGGTGATTCATCCAGCTTCAACCACTCACCAGCAGCTTTCGGTCGAAGAGCAGGCATCCACTGGCGTTACGCCGGATTTGGTGCGTCTCTCTATTGGCATCGAGGACGTGCGGGATGTAATCGCCGATCTCGATCAGGCCATCCGCAGCAGCGCAACTGTTTAAGGGAAGAAAGTTAATCATCAATGACGGATGTAATGCAGATTCACGCTCCCGGCCCTGTTCCGGAACCCACATTCGAGGGAGATTTTGTCCTTAGCGGCCCCTTTCCCCTCGAATGTGGAAGTGTTTTAGAGAGTCCCAGGCTGCATTACGCCGCTTATGGCCATTTAAATCCAGAAAAAGACAACACGGTTCTTGTTTGTCATGCTCTTTCCGGCTCTGCCTCGGTAGCCTATTGGTGGCCGGCGCTCTTTGCGCAGGGCGGCATTCTCGATCCCGAGTCGGACTTCATCCTATGCAGCAATATTTTCGGTTCCTGCTACGGCTCAACCAGCCCCTCCTCGATTGATCCGGCCACAGGCAAGCCTTATGGAAACAACTTTCCGCTGATTTCGGTTCGCGATATTGTTCGTGCGCAGGCGCTCCTGCTTGACCATCTGGGAATTGAAGCAGTCAAGCTGGCTATTGGCCCCTCGATTGGCGCTATGCAGGCACTGGAGTGGGCCATTCAATATCCCGCGCGGGTTGAGCGGGTCATCGCCTTGGGCGCGACCCCTCTGGGCGCAATGGGACTGGCGTTGAACCACTTGCAGCGCGAAGCCATTCAGCTTGACCCGGCATGGCAGAACGGCAACTACTCGCCGGATCAACCGCCGCGTGCCGGACTGGCTTTGGCGCGCGAGATTGCCACCATCAGCTACAAGTCAGCGGAGTTGTTCGAGCATCGTTACCATCGCAAGCCCAATCGAGCCGGCGAAGACCCCTATCGTTGGGAGCAGGGAACCGGGCTCTCCGGCGAGCGATTTGATGTAGCCGGATACCTGAACTATCAGGGTGAAAAATTTAACGACCGCTTCGATGCGAATTCTTATCTCTCGATTTTGCGCACCATGGACACGTGGGATCCGGTTCGCGGATTTGCCTCAGCGAGTGAGGCATTCTCGCGCATTCGTGCCGATGTCACGCTGGTGGGAATCTCATCCGACTGGCTCTTTCCGCCGCAGGATGTTAGGGCATTGGCTGTAGAGTTGCAGGCTGCCGAAGTGCGTTGCCATTACCGCGAGATGGATTCGGCCCACGGCCACGATGCCTTTCTGGCCGAACCGTTCGAACTGGTGCGACTGCTCAAGAGTTAAGTCTTGTCGTAATCGGCCACCAGCTACCATTCAGTCCAGCTAAATATTGGCTTGTTCCACCCATCGCGCGTTTCTGCGCGATGGGTGAGAGGCGAAGATACAGGCAGCGACGAGCCACCCCGCTCTACGATTTGCGTTACTGTTGTGGCGTTGTAGGCGCAGGGCTTGGCGTAGTAGCTGGGTTTGGCGTCGTAGGTGCAGGGCTTGTAGCCGCAGGTGCTGGCTGGCTCTGCGGATTGTCCTGCTGAGACTTTTCCGCAGCATTTACGGATTTGTCGTCATCTTTCTTTTCTTTGGCCTCGGCATTCGCTATCTTGGACTCCTGCTTGGCGCTTTTTGCGTTTTGCTTGGCGGCATTTGCATTTTCTTTGGCAGCTTTTTCCTCTGACTTCTGCTGCGTGCGTTGATCCTTCATCTCGCCTTGAGTCATCGGCTGAGAAGCAACACTCGGGGTATTAACCGGAGTGGTATCAACTGCGGGTGTAGTTGTCGTGGTCTGTGTTGTGGTGGTCTGGCTTGGCTGTTGTGCGATTGCAGTGCATGCATACATCGTCGCGCAGCACAGAATCGTCGTGGTCCATTTCATTGCATTCATTCCTTCACCTCAATTTGGAATATTTTGAAGATTTCCACTGACAGGCTTACACGGCAGCGCGGGACCATTCTGTCCTCAATCGCTCACTTTGTCAGAATTCGGGAGCAGGCTCGCATCAGCATTTCCACGGATTTGGGTACTGCTATTGACAGAAACGCCCACGCGCGACCGATATTTCGATAAGCTGTTATCCAGATGAAAACCGCATCCGAACTCGTAGCCGCCCTCGGGGGAGAGTTGATTGGCTCCAATTCTTCCGAGTGCATTATCAATCGCCTCTCCGGAGCAGCCGATGCCACCGCAGACTCCCTCCTCTTTGCCGAGAGTGAAGCGGCCCTTGCTGCAGCACTCGAATCGAAGGCCGGGCTGATTGCTCTCCCGCCTGCGCTCGCCGCCAATCTTCCGGCAGACCGAGCCTTTGTTCTTGCCGCCAATCCGCGCCTCTGGTTTGCCAAAGCGGGCCATCTGCTGCGTGCCAGACCTTTCAGGCCGGGGATTCATCCCCTGGCTTCCATTGATTCAGCCGCCGAAATCTCCCCGCTGGCAGCCGTTGAAGCCTTTGCCTCCATCGCCGCAGGGGTCGTTATCGGCGAGGGAACCCGCATCGCTTCCGGTGCTGTTATCGGGGAAGACTGCCGTATCGGTCGCAATTGCACAATTTACCCACGCGTGGTCCTCTACCCGGAGACGATTCTTGGCAACCGCGTCATCCTTCATGCCGGGGCAGTGCTCGGCGCAGACGGCTTCGGCTACGTTCGCGACCGTGAGTCCGGAGCCTACACCCCGTTCCCACAGCATGGGCGATTGGTCGTCGAGGACGACGTTGAGATTGGTGCCAACACCACTGTTGACCGCGCGGCGCTGCAAGAGACCCGCATCGGCAAGGGGACGAAGCTCGACAATCTGGTGCATATCGGGCACAACTGCCACGTCGGTCAGCATGTCGCCATCTCTGCACAGACCGGAATCTCCGGCTCCTGCAAGGTCGGCGACGGAGCCATCCTTGGCGGTCAGGTTGGTGTAGGTGACCATGCTGAGATTGGCCCCGGCGTCATGATCGGAGGTCAGGCTGGCATCCTCTCCAAAAAGAAGGAGATGAACAACACCACTCCTTTGTGGGGAACCCCTGCCAAGCCGCTCAAGGATTACCTGCGCGAACTGGCTACCCTGGCTCGTCTGGCCAAACGCGCCAAATCGGAGTAACCGATGGCCTTCCTTATCGTTGGCGGTTCAGCTCGCGGGGTAGGCAAGACCACTGTTGTCTGCGAACTCATCCGGGCCTTCCGCGATATGGCGCCGATCGCCATCAAGGTTGCCAGCCACCCACATGCAGCATCGGCGGCATGGCGGGTTGTGGAGGAGCATTCCTCAATAGGCGACAAGGACACCGCCCGCTATCTTCAGGCCGGTGCCGCTCGCGCCCTGCTTCTTAGCATCCCAGCGGATACAAAGGAAGGATTTACACACATCGAGAAGGAGTTCGGAGGCGAATCTCTTGTTATTCTGGAGTCAACCAGAGCGGCTGGTCGCGTGAAGGCCAGCTTTTCCCTTTATGTAACTGCACCCGGTGTGCAGGAGGAGAAAAGCTATACCGCAGAAGCAGCAACTCGTTTTGATGTAACAGTTTCAAATGAAAGACTTCAACCGAATTCTACGGGATTGCCAAGTCTGATCCAGTTAGGTCCACAGGGAGATGTTCCTGTGGAAATTTTGCAAGGGATTCGCCAGAAAATTACCGCTAACTCGTCAAAATAGTTTGAGTTGGCGGACACTTCTTCATGTACCAAGGAGCCGGTTTTGAGTATTGAAAAAATTTCACCCTTTCGCCTGATTCCATTTTTCAGTTCCCGTCCATGGGGCTTCAAAAGCCTGAGCCCTTGGTACGACATTGGCCAGACTACAGAGTTGATCGGTGAGGTGTGGCTCAGCGGGGACATGTGCGTGGCTGCAGAGGGACAATTTTCCGGAGATAACTTCAAGGAAATTGTTGCAAGTAATTCTCAAGTTATTCTTGGTAATTGTGATAGGGGAATTGACTCTCCGCTTCTGCTCAAGGTGATTTTTGCTCAGGAAAAGCTCAGTGTTCAGGTTCATCCCAATGATGAGATGGCGCAGAAGCACCACAATCAGCCGCGCGGCAAGACGGAGTGCTGGTATGCGCTGGATGCTGAACCGGGTGCCAATGTCGCGCTCGGCCTCAAAGACGGAACCACCAAACCGGCCATGCTGACTGCAATTGAGGATGGCACCCTCGAATCCCTGTTGACCTGGTTGCCGATGGCCAAGGGCGACATGGTCTTTGTGGATGCCGGAACGGTCCACGCGATTGCGCCGGGAGCGGTGCTCTTTGAGTGTCAGCAAAACTGCGATCTCACCTACCGCCTCTTCGATTATGGTCGTGGACGCGAGTTGCATCTGGAGCTTGGTATCGAGGCCACGCAGCTTAAAACCGACGCAGGCAAGGTCGCTCCCGTGCCAATTCCCGGAGGGGAGCAGCTTATCAAAACCAAGTATTTTTCCGTACAACGCAGGAAGGGCGCGCTTGCGGCCATCCCCGCAGACGCTTCCCGGGCCGGCACGATCAGCTATCTCTTTGTATCGAAGGGAGAAATCGGCCTCTCCGGGCCGGACTTTGATTCCTTCCCGCTTGGACGGGGCGAGTTGGCGATACTGCCGGCCCACTCCACAGAGTGGCAGCTTCAAGACCGTACAGAGGCCGAAGTTCTTTTGATTCAGCCAGTCTACGAGGGGCAGTAGGATGGCGTCCGACTGGCGTCAACAGGTAATTGACAGGGTTGAAATGCTTTGTCTTCCCAAGTGGAAGTTTGGTCACCAGCCGCGCCTTTATGCGCTCACACGGCAGATTGGCGAGGGGCTTGCTTATGACGATGATGTGGTCTTTGCCGCAGCCTGGCTGCACGACCTTGGTGTCTTTATCGGCCAGCGTCCGGAGCAGCCGGAACTGCTGGCAAAGTGGGACCATGTTGCCTATGCCTGTCAGCACATTCCGACCATTTTGATCGAGGCAGGGTTCACGGAATCGAAGATTCCCGCAGTTCTTGAAGTCGTAAAAACGCACCAGCCCAAAGACGATCCCCAGACGATTGAGGGCATTCTGGTGAGGGATGCAGATATCTGTGAGCAGTTGGGCGCTGTTGGCTTGATGCGCACTGTGCCAAAGGTCGGCAGTGACACCCGCTTCCATCGTTTTCAGGATGCAGTGTATTCGCTTGAGGCTGCCGCGGAGAATTTGCCGGCGCTCCTGCGGCTTCCTGCCGCGCAGAGGATTGGCAGGGCGAGAGCTGAGTGGTTGACCAATTTTCTGACGCAGCTACGGCTGGAGGCAGGTGAAAATCTGTACTGACAGGTTTGTGATAAGTACTTGTGTCCCATATCCCGGAATGTGCTCCTTGACGCTGTCCTGTAACTATTACTATTCTTTTGTGTCTGTTACTAAAGAGGCAACTCTTGTTCTCTATACTTTGGTAGCAGGAGTATGCCTCAGGGTGGTAAAACATTCAAGGCAATGTTTCAAGAAGATAGGCAGGATGCGCAGGTTCTCCTAAGTTCGTTTTGGGAGGGAGCGATGCGGATTTTCCATCCATGAATTCGATCACTCCCCCAGTGGCGAATTGAACCTGTCCCAATGCAGCTTTTTCTACGATCTACTCTCTGGGTGTCAGAATTTAGTTCCAGCCCTGATAGAGAAGAGGAGACAATCGTTTAGCCATGATTAAAGGATCCAAAGTACTGGTTTGCGGAGCAGGTGGATTCATCGGAGGACATCTGGTGAAGAAACTCAAGCAAGAGGGGGCTGCTTCCGTTCGCGCGGTGGACATTAAACCGATCAGGGAGTGGTATCAGGTAGAAAAGTCCGCCGAAAATCTGGTGCTCAACCTGCAAGGCAGAGATGCCTGCCTGGAGGCTGCCGATGGAATGGATGCAGTCTTCCAACTGGCTGCCGACATGGGCGGGATGGGCTTTATCGAGAACAACAAGGCTCTCTGCATGTTGAGCGTTCTTACCAATACCCACATGCTGATGGCCGCACGCGACAAGGGCGTCCGTCGCTTCTTTTACTCCTCCTCGGCCTGTGTTTACAACGCCGACAAGCAGAGAGACGAGCATGTGATTCCGCTGAAGGAATCTGACGCCTACCCGGCCATGCCTGAGGACGGATACGGCTGGGAGAAGCTCTTCAGCGAGCGCATGTGCCGTCACTTTCGTGAGGATTTCGGTCTGGAGACGCGCTTTGCCCGCTTCCACAACGTATACGGTCCTTATGGAACATGGGAGGGCGGGCGCGAAAAGGCTCCTGCCGCCATTTGCCGCAAACTGCTGGAAGCAAAGCACTCCGGCAGGCACGAGATTGAAATCTGGGGCGACGGGCATCAGACCCGCAGCTTCATGTATATTGACGACTGCCTCAAAGGCGTTCTTGACATCTTCAACAGCGATATTCTGGAACCCCTCAATCTGGGGTCGAGTGAGCTGGTAACTATCAACCAGCTTGTGGACATCGTGGAAGAAATTGCGGGCATCAAAGTGAAACGAAGCTACAATCTGAGTGCGCCCAAGGGCGTGAATGGTCGTAACAGCGATAACACCCGGATTCAGGAACTTCTGGGCTGGGAGCCCTCCATCCGTCTCAAGGATGGGATGAAGAGGACGTACGAATGGATCGAAGCGCAGTTGCTAGTCGCAAAACAGTAGCTTCCGGCGGTCCTCGACCTGTTGTGGCAGGGCATGTACTCCATATGCGGGAGGCTCGTGCCCTCGCAGATCAGGAGTCCGGACTCTTCCGCACGATTCTCGGAGTGCGCTTTTTTGTAGGCTCGGTCGAAGCAGCGATTGATCGCATCTCCAATGGCGGATTGATGGTGGTTCCCGCTGCTCCGGCGCTCAAAAATATGACCGAGGATGACGAGTATCGCCGAGCGCTTCTGGGTGCGGATTTTGCCATTCCAGACAGCGCTTACATGGTTCTTCTCTGGAACCTGATTCAGGGCGACTCCATCCGTAAGGTTTCTGGCCTTTACTACATGCGAACCCTGCTTGAGCGGCAGGATATCCGCAGACCCGGCAACACCTTCTGGGTAATGCCTACGGAAGAGAGCCGTGACAGGAACCTGTGGTGGCTCAACACGCAGGGAGTCCAGACACATCCGATGTCAGCCTACGTTGCCCCGCATTACAAGGGACAGATCGAAGATCCAATATTGCTGCAAGAGTTGGAACGCCATCATCCCAGGCACGTGATTGTAGCTATAGGCGGAGGTAAGCAGGAACCGCTGGGCCTCTATCTCAAAAAAAACCTGAGCTACCGTCCGGCGATTCATTGCATTGGGGCGGCAATAGCCTTCCTGACCGGTGAGCAGGTGAAGATTCCGCACTGGGCCGATCATCTGGGGCTGGGCTGGGCCTTCCGAACCTTCTCGGACCCTCAGCGCTACGGCAGTCGCTACTGGGATGCCCGAAAGCTGGCTCCGCTGATGATGCAGTACCGTGACCGCGCTCCCCACGCTCATCTTTTGGAGCACTAAGGCGGGGCTTAGCAACTCCTTACCGCAGCTTCACAGGAAACCCCTCAAAATCTGGAATGTATTCCTGCGTTTTCGCGAGACAATCGCAATAGAGGAAGCGTATTTTGCAGTATAACTTTTTTGCTGAACCTGGGTTGTTATATGGTGACTACCTGCCTTCTGGTTGCGTCCAATACAACAAGTGGGCACGGGAAACATCTCCTGCGGGAGAAAGGATTTAAGAACATGAGAAAGCCAGGATTTGCAAGCTTTGGAGTAGCTTTGGCGGTAACAGCCGGGTTGCTTTTTGCTCCTGCACTGCTTAAAGCTCAGCAGAGTGACTCGCCGAGCGATGCCAAGATTGAGGGCGCGGTCGTGAATGTGCTGGGAACTACACCGGGACTGATGGATCAGCAGATTACTGCAGCGACCATCGAGGGAACCGTGACCCTGTCCGGCACTGTGACGGATGCAGCCAGCAAAAAACAGGCAGAGGCACTGGTGAAGAAGGTGGATGGCGTCAAAGCCGTCGAGAATAATCTGGAGGTTCAGGCAGCGCAGCCTGCTCCGGTTCCGACCCCCGACACCAGCTTGCCGACGGGTTCTGAGCAGATTACAGCTCCGGTTGAGCCGCAGGTGGGCGCACCGCAACAGAACCAGGCGGAGCCTCAGCAGCCCCAAACCCAGATGCAGCCGCAGAACCTGCAGCCGGGCGAGCAGGAACCTGCTCCTCAGCCGCAGCAGGCAGCACCTGGTCGGCGTCGGGCCTATCAGTCTGCTTCGCAACAGGCTTATGGTCCGGTCACCATTCCGCAGGGAACTCTGCTGCGCCTGAGAACAAGTGAGTCTGTTGACAACCGCCGCTCGAAGCCGGGCGATATTGTCGAGTTCACTGCCGCCAGCGATATCTACGCAGGCGGCGTGCTCGCCATTCCCCGTGGAGCCGTGATGCACGGCATCGTGGAAGACCCGATTAATCTGAACAAGGCCGCTGCCCAGCAGACGGATCCGAAAAACGACCAGCAGAATAATAATCAGCAGCAGCCTAACCAGCCCGATGGCCGCAAGACCAAGTACGCCATTGCGCTGCGTCTGACCGATGTAGTGCTTGAGGGCCAGGTGTACCCGATCAGGACGGATGCCTGGACGCTGGCTGGCTCCAGTACGGCACCGCGCACAGCCAATAACGTGGTGGGCGGCGCGCTGCTCGGCAGCTTTATCGGTGCGATTGCCGGGCGCGGCACCGGCGCGGCCATCGGTGCAGTGGCGGGTGGAACGGCTGGAGCAATTGCCTCCGCTGCGACCCCTCCGCCGCATGTTGTGCTGCCGATTGAGTCGCTGGTGAGCTTCCACCTGAAAGAGGGAATCACGGTTTCCCCGGTGAGCCCGCAGGAGGCACAGCGTCTGGCGAGTGCTGCCAATCAGAGTGCAGGTGGCGGTCAGCCGACGCTTTATCGTCGCCAGTCTTCACCTTATTACCCGCCGCCGCCACCTCCGCCCAGCTATTACGGAGGCGGACAGGTATATTACGTCCCATAAAGGGAGGCAAAGGGTTTTTCTTGCGGGAACCGTTCTAAATGCGGTTCCCGCTTTTGTCTGTTGGCCGACTCGGTTCCCAAAGGTATAATTTCTTTTTAGTACACTTTGCAGGAAGACCATACCGCTCTGTATGCTCTCTAAAGCAGAATTGTGCAAGAGCTTTGGGAGTCGGTTTTTGTGGTGTCGAGTATTCAGACGAATTCGTTGAAACACAAGTACTTTGTTCTCCCCCTTGGCGATAAGACGCCCATCTCCTGGTTTCCCCCAGCGTGGCCGGTGCCTCTTCCCCGCGATCCACTTTACTTTGGCCAGGCATTTGTGGAAATGGAGCGGGTTCTAAGAGAACAAACGGGTGCAGAACATCTCGATCAGCCACTTAGTTTTTACATCACATGGGATTACGAATCGCTGCCGGAGTATGGTCCGCACGTTGTGGTCTTGTTACTTGGCGAAGAGGTTGGTTGCATTCCGCGTTATTTGCGGCATGTTCGCGCTGTCTTCAAGACCATGCGCATGAAGCCCTATCTTGGCATTCATCGCTTCTGGCTGGGGCGGCTTGAGTTTGCGCTGATGCTGAAGGCGATTCGCGACTGGCGTCTGTGGTTCAAGTCCTGGTTGAGGATGCAGATGCCCCCCAAGAACTGGCCGAAGCGCATCTGGCATGACTACAAGTGGCTGGAAGTTCCGCTGGGATATTTGAATCTGGAACATCTGCCGATGATTCTCTCCGCAGACCGCCCCTACGATGCATTTTTTTGCGGCCCGATTTCTGCACCGGTTCAAGGCCTCAAAAGCTGGCTGCTGATGCCAAAAACAATTGCCCGTACGCAGATGCTGGAAGGCGTCAGGCGTTTGCAGTCCAGAGTAAAGGATTTCCTCTTTGATGGGGGCGAGCGCAAGGTTTACAGCTTTCAGCCGGAGCCGGGGGAACTCAGCTACAGCCGACGCATGATGAATGCGCGCTTCTGCCTTGCTCCGCGTGGCAATGTGGTGGACAGCTTCCGCTTCTTTGAAGGCATGGCCTCTGGTTGTTGTGTGGTCTGCGAGACGTTGCCGGGCGAGAGCTTTTATAAAGGAGCGCCTGTGATTGAACTGGCTGATTGGCGTACACTCCACGAGCATCTGGAGCCATATCTGGCAGAGCCGGAGTTGATTCAGGAGATGCAGGATCGCTCGATTGCCTGGTGGAAAGAACGCTGTAGCCCGGAGGCCACCGGACGCAAAATGGCAGAGTTTCTTATGCATAGAATCCCTGAATCCTCCGATCCGATAGAGTAGGTAACAGTTAGAATCCTGACAGGGATGAATTCCCTGAGCTGCTCCCCAAACAGGAGCCCGTAGTTGACGAACAGGGAGTGAAAACATTGAAGAGGGCACTCATTACCGGCATCACAGGTCAGGATGGCGCTTATCTGGCGGAACTGCTGCTTGCCAAGGGTTACGAGGTTCACGGCATCAAGCGCCGGACCTCAATGTTCAACACAGCGCGCATTGAACACCTCTACACCGATCCCCACGAAGAAGAGCACAGGCTCATCCTCCACTACGGGGACATGACGGACTCTGCAGGGCTAATCAATGTTGTAGAAAAAACGCAGCCGGATGAGATTTACAATCTGGCCGCGCAGAGCCACGTAAAAGTTAGTTTTGAAGAGCCGGAGTATACGGCAAATTCCGATGCGCTGGGGCCGCTGCGCCTGCTGGAGGCAATCCGGATTTTAGGGCTGACGAAGAAGACGCGCTTCTATCAGGCTTCGACCAGCGAACTCTACGGGCTGGTGCAGGAGATGCCTCAGACCGAGCGGACGCCCTTCTATCCGCGCTCTCCGTATGGAGTGGCCAAGCTCTATGCCTACTGGATTACTGTCAACTATCGTGAGGCCTACGGGATGTATGCCTGCAACGGCATTCTTTTCAACCATGAGTCTCCGATGCGGGGCGAGACCTTTGTAACGCGCAAGATTACACGCGCTCTGGCGCGCATCAAGCTGGGATTGCAGAAGCGGCTTTACCTCGGCAATCTGGATTCGCTGCGCGACTGGGGCCATGCCCGCGACTACGTTGAGATGCAGTGGTTGATGTTGCAGCAGAGCGAACCGAAAGACTATGTAATTGCCACGGGAAGGCAGTACAGCGTGCGCAACTTTACCACGCAGGCTGCGGCTCATCTGGGAATTCAACTGCGCTGGGAAGGCTCCGGCGTCAACGAGAAGGCTTACGACCAGAATGGGAATCTGCTGGTGAGCGTGGATGCGCGCTACTTCCGCCCGGCAGAGGTTGAGACACTGCTGGGCAATGCCGAGAAGGCTCAGAAGGAGTTGGGCTGGGTTCCCAAAACCAGCTTTGAGCAACTGGTGGAAGAGATGGTTCGCGAGGATCTGAAGTCCGCCGAGCGCGATGCGCTGGTCACAAAGCATGGCTATGTCGCGCTGAACTATCACGAATCCTAGTGAGGCGCGCAAGAGGTATTGTCTCTTGATGGTTTTGCCGGTTGTGTCAGGGCGCGACTTCAGTCGTGCCACAAGACGATTGATAGATAAGAATGGCTTTAGCCCCTGAGGGGATGGGCGTTCAGCAACATGCGATGTCGCAGCGGCTAAAGCCGGATTCGTTTATGTTTTTCAGCGGCACGACTGAAGTCATGCCCTGACACCCTAGGTTTCTCACAACGAATTTTCCGCAGCCTGGAAAAACCATCCGCTTTCAAGACTAAGGCAGTTGAACACAGTAACAGTGAGGCTTATTTGAGAATGGAAAAACAGAGCCGGATTTTCGTGGCAGGGCACCGGGGTCTGGTTGGCTCGGCTCTGGTTCGCAGGCTCCGGGCGCAGGGATTCAACAATCTGTTGCTTCGGACTCATGCGGAACTTGAACTGACCGATACAGCCGCAGTTCAGCATTTTTTTGAATCAGAAAAACCGGAATATGTTCTGCTGGCGGCTGCTCGGGTCGGCGGAATCCTCGCAAATAATACCTATCCGGCAGATTTTATCCGCTTTAATCTTGCCATTCAGTCGAGCGTTATTGAGGCCAGCTATCAGGCCAGGGTCAAGCGGTTGCTTTTTCTGGGATCAAGTTGCATCTATCCCCGTCTTGCCCTGCAGCCCATCAAGGAATCCTCGCTGATGACGGGGCTGCTGGAGCCGACCAACCGTCCCTATGCGCTGGCGAAGATTGCTGGAATCGAAATGTGCTGGGCCTTTAATCGGCAGTACGGAACAAAATATGTGGCTGCGATGCCGACCAATCTCTACGGCCCCGGCGACAATTATGATCTGGAAAAATCGCATGTGCTGCCTGCGCTCATCCGCAAGGTCTACGAAGCGAAACTGGCCGGTCGCAAGGAACTGCCGGTATGGGGCAGCGGGACACCGTTGCGCGAGTTTCTGTATAGCGATGATATGGCCGATGCCTGCATCTTCCTGCTGATGCTCAAGCCTGAGATATACGATGCGCTGCTCAGGGAAGACGAGGCTCCGCTGGTCAATGTCGGCGCGAATTCCGAACTGACAATTCGCGAGCTGGCAGAACTGGTGAAGCGTGTGTTGGAGTTTGACGGCGAAATTATTTTTGACCCATCGAAGCCGGATGGAACGCCTCGTAAGCTGATGGACTCCTCGCGCATTAACGCGCTGGGCTGGCATGCAACAACCCCGCTTGAGGTTGGAATTCGCAAGACCTACGAGGATGCGCTTCCCCGGCTCAGGGAGTATGCGCGTTTGGCTGGGCTTCCGGTTTAGAGCGCGAGGACGCAGCCAGAATCTGCGCAGCAGTCTCTTCCGTCAATCGCTCTGAGCCTTCCGCCGTGTAATGCGGTGAGGTTGGGTCATTAAAGAGCGTAACAGGGTACATATCCGGCCTGCGGTCTACAAGTCCCTGCTGCCATGCCTGTTGCAGGAGCTGGCTGTGTTGCTGCCAGTAATCATTGCAGGGATCATCGGGCGAGATGTTGAAGAGCAGTACATCCGCCCTGCCCTGAAACTGCTGCCGGACGCTTTGAATCCACTTCAGGTCGGGAGGGTTAGGCTCGTCCTTGCCTACCCATTGCGCGCAGGACTTCATCTCCACGGCGGGGATGGGCATATGCACACTGCGCTCGTTCACCGGAATCCGTCGCGTTAGCTTGAATGTGTCGAGAAAGAGTACCTTCGGGCCCATAAACAAAGACTGTTTGAGAATTACGAATGCGTCATCGGGGTGGGTCAGATAATCGCGGAGCCAGTGCCGCGTGGACTCGTAGCGCAGATCGTAGATGCTGCCTTCGAGGTGGTAATTCTTCTGTGCCCAGTCGCCGGGGTCGTGCAGATTGTAGACGCCAAACTCGATCAGAATCACTTTGGGACGGGGATTGTGGTCGAGGAACTGCGCAAAGGCATCCATCCCAGTGACGTTGATGTCGCCCAGTGTCTGCGCCATGTTGCAGGAGCTCATCCCGGTCAGCCTGGTCAGCATATCTGTGTCAATCGCGGTGACGGCACTGGAGTCGCCGAAAATGACAATGTCGCATTGCTGATTGCGGGTGGTGAAGGGAACAGCAAAGACTCGCAGCCAGTCCGAATCTACCCTTCTGTCCAGCGCAGGAGAAAGCTGCATCAGAAAAGCGAGCGGAATCGCCAGCACCGGAATTGAGAGCAGAACCAGCAGCAGACGGGATTTGGATGGTTGCCGGATTGCAGCTTCTCCTCTGTGATTCTGCTCAAGTCTATCAAACAGGAGGGTGCGAAATACTTTGGAGATACACTTGGAAAACATACTGATTCTCTTTATTATTTACATGTGTTTCAGTCTGTAGTGGAGCATTAAGCCTTTGTTTGAGGGAAATTTATGCCGATTGGCAAGTCATCCTTCCTCAAGTCTATCTTCCAATCCTCAATAAGGGTTGCTTCCACAATTTTTGCGCGAGAGAATTCAGAAATACTTTTTGAATCAGCCAGCGCATATCTTTGTGCAATTTGCGGCCTTGGATGGTCCCCGACACATGAGCAAGAGGCATCATGTGCTCTCAATTTGCTTCATTTCGATCGTGAAGTAGTTGTGATTGATGCAGGTGCAAATGTTGGAGGTTGGGTGTCCTCGTTTGTTAACCAATTAAATGCCCCCCCCCCCCTATCTGCGTATTTTTGCACTTGAGCCGCAAATTGATGCAGCAAATATAATTCGCAAATTGAAAATTGCGAACTGTGAAGTGCTGGAACTGGCACTGGGTAACAAATCCGAGAAGCGAATTTTCTTTACATCCGGAAACTCTGACAGCATGGCCTCATTGTATGAGCGTCACGATACATTCATTAAAGATCGCAAGTATATGTCTACAGAAGTTGATGTGGTGCGATTAGATGATTTTGTAAAAGTTAAAAATATTGAAAGAATTGATTTCATGAAGATGGATATTGAAGGTGCTGAATTTGAAACTTTACAAGGTGCGGTGGAATGCATGAGTAGTCGCGTCCTAAAAACCTTTACCTTCGAATTCGGAACATCCAATGTCAATGCCCGTGTATTTTTTAGAGATATTTTCAATCTTCTTTCAGAACACAACTATGACGTGTTTCGCATAACGCCTGCGGGCCGTCAGATTCGCGTTGCTGAATACTCAGAAGATATTGAATATTTTGCGAGATCGACCACATATCTGGCTAAGCTCAAAGACATCCAATTATGATGAAAGTACGGTTACGAATCCGAGGAACGGGAAGTCAGAATGAAACTCAATCCAGCCCCGGCAAGAACGGCTACCATGCCAACGGTCCCGGTGCTGGACGGACTTCGCGCCTGTGCGTTTCTGATTGTGTTTCTGGGCCATGCCATGCCGCAAAAGTATTCAATCTATTTTCCGGCGACCTTCGGCGTTATGCTCTTTTTTGTACTCAGCGGATATTTGATTACATCCATCCTGCGGGTTGAGGCAGAAAAGAACGGCTCCATTTCACTCGGTGGATTTTACAAGCGCCGCGCACTCAGGATTATCCCTCCGCTCTACATCGTCTTTGGAATTTGCATGCTATTGTCGTGGCTGGGCGTACTGTGGGAACCGGTCACCAGGATGGGTGTGATCTCGTCGCTGGGTTTCTTCTACAACTACGCGAAGATTTTGGGTTCGCCTGAGTCGGTCATGGTGCCGACGGGCATGACGCTGCTTTGGTCGCTCGGCGTCGAGGAACACTACTACCTGATCTTTCCCGGTTTTTATGCGTGGATGCAGCACAAGGGCTTTGACAGCAAGAGGCAGGTGAGAGTGCTGCTGTGGATTTGCGCAGTGATTACGCTGTGGCGCGCGGTTGTGATTTTGCGGTGGCCACCGACGATTCATGAGGGCCTTGCCTGGAATTATGCAGCCACGGATATGCGGTTGGATTCGCTGCTCTTTGGCGCGATTCTGGCGCTGAGGAACAATCCTGTTTGCGGGGAATCTGCGCCTCGGCTGGACCGCTATCCCCGGCTGACGCTGGTGGTGGGACTGCTGCTGATTGCGCTTTCGCTGGTGAGTCGCGATCTGCTGATGCGCGATCTCTATCGCTTCACATTGCAAGGGCTGGGGCTATATCTGCTTTTCTATCGCATTCTGAAAGACCAGCAACACGGCTGGGTTCGCTGGCTGGCGTGGCGGCCATTGCGATGGATTGGCTGGCTCTCGTACACGCTCTATCTGGTGCATCATACATTTTTGCTGGCGCTCAATCACTACGTTCCGTCGCACTGGATTCTGGATGCGGTGGGAGCGCTGGCGCTCTCGATTGCTTTTGCACAATTGATGCGCTGGTGGGTAGAACAGCCTCTGCGAAGGCTGCGAAACTGATTTAGCAGATGAACAGGGACGGAGGGGGAATTCATGACGACGACTCAGGTATCCGCGACAGAGCGCCTGCGTGCACACTTTGCGATAGCACGCCTGGATCACTTCATCAAGAACGTATTTGTCCTGCCGGGAATTGTGGTGGCACTCAGCATGATGCACACTTCGCTGACAGTAGCGATGGCACGTGCAATCCTGCTGGGTTTTGTTGCGACTACTCTGATTGCATGCAGCAACTATGTTCTGAATGAGGTGCTGGATGCACCCTTTGACCGGCTTCATCCGCTGAAGAAAAATCGCCCGGTAGCCCGAGGAGTGGTGAGTATTCCGCTTGCTTACGCACAGTGGATTTTGATGATGCTGGCAGGAATTGCTGTTGCGCGGTGCATCTCCCGCCCCTTTGCCATAACGGCGGCAGTGCTGTGGGGGATGGGTTGTCTGTATAACATCCGGCCCTTCCGTACCAAGGACGTGCTGTATCTCGATGTGCTCTCGGAGTCCATCAACAATCCGCTACGGATGCTGCTGGGATGGTACATGGTGACAACGACGCTGGTGCCGCCAACCTCTCTGCTTGTGAGCTACTGGATGCTGGGTTGCTACTTTATGGCACTGAAGCGCTTCAACGAGTTGCGCGAGTTCGATAGCAGGGATGCTGCCGGAGCATACCGAAAATCTCTGGCGCGATATACAGAGGAATCCCTGCTGGAGTCAATTCTGTTTTATGCGTCCTTTGCGATGCTGATGTTCGGTGCCTTCATCATGCGCTACCGGCTGGAACTGATTCTCTCCTTCCCATTTGTAGCGCTCATCATGGCAACGTATTTTCACCTTGCGCTCAAGCCGAACAGCTCTGTACAGAACCCTGAAAAGCTGTATCGCGAGCCGATGCTGATGGCGGAGTTGCTGGTGACAACGGCACTCATCTTCCTGCTGCTCTTCGTCAACATTCCAGTGCTGGGCAGACTCTTTCCGCCTTCGGTGACATCGGGGAACTACTGATGATGAATTCCGAAGCTTCGCAGAAGATTGAAGCTACTGCTCCGAAACTGGAGCGGACGTTGCTGATTTTTTTTGCGCTCTCTTCGGCGGGACTTTTCTATCTGACGACACTCGGCAATCCCGTCTTTGACGAGTTGATTGCCTATTACACGGATCGGGTTGCGACCGTCGCAGAGATGGTCAGGATTCAGGCAACGATGCCGGTTTCGCTGGATCCGCCGGCTTATCATCTGTTTTCGCATTGGTTATTGCAGACGAGATTCGATCCGATGACGGCCATGCGTTTGCCTTCGCTTCTAGGTGGGTTGCTGATGGCTTTCAGCGTGTATTTGTTTACGCGACGGCTGATGGGCGTGTATGCGGCTGCCATGGCGGCGACAGGACTGCTGCTGCTGAATGCTCTGCGCATCGTTGAAGCGCGGCCCTATGGAATTCTGCTCGGAGCAACGGGCCTTGCGCTGCTGCTCTGGCAAAACTGCATTCGCGGCAACAGGCGCAAAGCATCGTTGACAGGACTCTTTCTGGTGCTGGGGCTTGCGGTCAGTAGTCACTACTTCGGGATTCTTGTTGCGTTGCCGCTGCTGATTGCAGAGGGATGGCGCTCGCTTGCCCGGCGCAGAATTGATTTTCCTGTGCTGGCGGCGCTTCTGGGCAGTTACGGATTTGTTCTGGGCTGGCTGCCATTCCTCAAGCCGGCTGCGGCCTATCGTTCACACTACTATTCGCAACTGAGCGTGCTGCGGGTGCTTGACTCCTATGCGGGGCACAAAGAGTGTCCGGTAAATGGAAGCTGCGCCGTGGTTCATGTTGTGATTGCGCTGCTGGTGCTCGTGGTTGTGCTTGCCGGAGGCGTGTGGTTGGCGAGGCGCTTCCGTAATCAGTGCGCGGAGTGGGTTGCGGTAGTGTCGCTGGCACTGTTGCCGATAATGGGCGGGTTGCTGGCGGTGTTTACGTCTGGAGCTTTTGAAGCGCGCCACATGATTGAGTACTACATCGGGCTGCTGATTGTTGCGGCTGGGTTAGTGGCGGCGGTAACAAAATCACGCTGGCAGAAGAGAGCATATCTGGCGCTGTTGTTGATTTTGCTAGCAGGAAGAATTGTGCAGCTTGGTTTCGCGGCCAACAAGGAACACAAACAGATGCAGCAATATCTTGCGCTTGACTACACGAGCCGCCCAGTGGTGTTGACGGATGCGCATCTGTATCTGCGGCTGCACTATCTGCTGGACCCGAAGGCTGCGAATCTCTTTTGGGTTTACGACCTCTCCCACGCGGTTGAGTGGAAGCATCCGGACACACTCGACCGTACGGCAGAAAATCTGCGGATGTTTACAGCGCTGCCCATTCTCTCTTATGACGAGGTGAAATCGAATAGCTTTAAGCTGATGGTGCAGCGACCGCCGGAGCGTCCGTGGCCGCAGTGGCTTCCGCTGCAACTGGCAAAGGATGGCGCACATCTGGAGGCCGATGGCGCGGTGGGAGATTATCGAATCTATCTGGCGGGAAAGCCTTAACCAGCTTTCCCGTTGAGCGCGCTGCGAGAGAATTCCTGCCGGTGTTCTGGATGGTACGGCGGTTCTCCAATTGATACACTTCGAAGTCAACCCCTTTGAGTGAATTTTCCTCTGACGAGGGACGACCCCAGCAGTTATGATGAAATGGGATAGGAAATCAAGCAGTTAAGCTGCCTCTGTGCCCACAGGCAGGATGGAGAGAACCTTGAAAGCTGTAATTCTGGCCGGTGGATTGGGAAGCAGGCTCAGCGAGGAGACCACTCTGCGCCCCAAGCCAATGGTTGAAATTGGCGGGATGCCGATTCTCTGGCACATCATGAAGATTTACTCCAATTATGGTGTTAACGATTTCATCATTTGTCTTGGCTACAAGGGCCATGTCATCAAGGAGTTTTTTTACAACTATCATCTGTACTCCTCTGATGCGACGATTGATTTGGCCACTGGCAACATGGAATTTCATCGCAGCAACTCCGAACCCTGGCGCGTGACACTGGTTGATACCGGACAGGATTCGATGACTGGCGGGAGACTTCGTCGGGTTTTGCCTTACCTCAAGGATGAAGAGATGTTCTGCTTTACCTATGGCGATGGCGTGTCGGATGTAAACATCAAAGCGCTGATTGAATTTCATAAACAGCAGGGAAAGCTGGTGACCCTGACCGCAGTCCAGCCCAGCGGAAAATTCGGTGCATTGCAGATTGATAAAAATAATGCTGTGACCTCCTTCTCGGAAAAGCCGAAGGGCGATGGCCGCTGGATTAACGGGGGATTTCTGGTGCTCTCGCCGAAGGTTGGCGAGTATCTGGTGGACGACTCGACCATCTGGGAACGGGAACCGATTGAGGCACTGGCGAAGAAGAACGAGGTTGCCGCCTACAGGCACGAAGGTTTCTGGCAGGCTATGGATACAATCCATGACCGGAGTTATCTGGAAGGGCTGTGGGCCTCGAACAAGGCACCGTGGAAGGTCTGGGAATGAACTGGAGCGGGAAAAATGTCCTCGTAACTGGACACACAGGTTTCAAAGGCGGATGGCTCTCACACTGGCTGCAACAGCTTGAAGCGAAGGTCACTGGCTTCGCACTTGCTCCGCCGGAGGGAGTGAGTTTATTTAAGGATGCTCGCGTTGCTGAGGGAATGACCTCGGTGATCGGTAACCTCTCCAACCTCGATCTCCTGAAGCAAACCCTGGCCGAGCATCGTCCGGAGGTGATCTTTCACCTTGCGGCCCAGCCCTTGGTGCGGGCATCGTATGTAGACCCGATTGGAACCTATACGACCAACGTTCTCGGTACGGCACATCTGCTGGAAGCGGCACGCGTGACAGAGAGTGTTCGCGCCATCGTTCTTATTACAACGGACAAATGCTACGAAAATCAGGAGTGGGAGTGGCCATACCGTGAGACGGACAGGCTCGGCGGCTACGACCCGTACAGCAACAGCAAGGCCTGCGCGGAACTGGTTGCTGCGGCTTACAGAACATCCTTCTTCAATCCATCGCGCTATAGCGAACACAGAGTTGCAATCGCAACGGTTCGAGCCGGAAATGTGATTGGTGGTGGAGACTGGTCCGAGGACAGGCTGATTCCGGACATTATCCGCGCCTTCAGCGAAGGGTGCCCGGTCAGAATTCGTTCTCCGCGTGCCGTTCGCCCCTGGCAGCATGTGCTGGAGCCGATTCGCGGTTATCTCGCCATTGCGGAGTCGCTCTGCGAACATGGGACGAAGGATGGTGAAGCATGGAACTTTGGCCCCGATCTCTCCGACGCGCAACCTGTAGCGTGGATTGTTCGCGAGATGGCAGAGATTTGGGGCAATGGCGCCCGGTGGGAGATTGAAGATGCTCCGCAGCCGCATGAGGCGCAGTTGCTTAAGCTGGACTGCTCCAAAATCCAGAGCCGTCTGGGATGGAAGCCGCTCCTTCGACTGAAGGATGCCCTGACGATGACCACCGAGTGGTACCGGGCAAGGCTCGACGGCACAGAAATGCACGAATTTACAGCTGCGCAAATCAAAGAATATCGGGCCTTGAGTGTGTCCGCGAAGAACAGTACAAAGGCTTAGGAGTTTCGTGTGACCACAGATCGCAAAGAGGAAATTCGCTTAAAGATGCGCCAACTGGTGGAGGAGTACTACCGCGAAGCATTCCCCGCAAAGGAGTTTATTCCGGGGGAGTTTCCGGTTCCGGTGGCAGGGCGCGTTTTTGATGAGAGGGAGATTCAGGGAATTGTTGATTCCGGCCTTGATTTCTGGCTGACCACGGGGCGCTTTGCGGAACTCTTCGAAAAAAAGTTTGCAAAATTTGTAGGCGTGCGGGATGCGCGTCTGGTTAACTCCGGTTCGTCTGCCAATTTGCTTGCGGTTACGGTGCTGACCTCACCGACGCTCGGTGAGAGGCAGTTGAAGCCGGGCGATGAGGTGATTACGGTTGCCGCCGGGTTCCCGACCACGGTCAATCCGATTATCCAGAACCGTCTGATTCCCGTATTTGTAGATGTTGAACTGGGCACCTACAACGTGGATGTAACGCAGCTTGAAAAGGCGTTAAGCCCGCGCACTAAGGCGATGATCTTTGCGCATACGCTGGGCAATCCCTTCAATCTGGCAGCGGTTGCGGAGTTTGCAAAGAAGCACAATCTATGGCTGATTGAGGATTGCTGTGATGCGCTCGGTTCCAGCTATCAGGGCAGGCGAGTGGGGACATTCGGCGATCTTTGCACCTTCAGCTTTTATCCGGCGCACCATATCACGATGGGCGAGGGCGGGGCCGTCGGGACATCGAAGCCGCAACTGACCAAGCTGATTGAATCCTTCCGCGACTGGGGCCGCGATTGCTGGTGCGCACCAGGCAAGGACAATACCTGCGGCAAGCGCTTTGGCTGGGAACTTGGCGAGATGCCCTTCGGCTACGACCACAAGTACACCTACTCGCACATCGGTTACAACCTGAAGGTTAGCGATATGCAGGCGGCGGTGGGGGTGGCGCAGCTCGACAAGCTGATGGACTTTATTGCAGCGCGCAAGCAGAATTTTGCCACATTGACGGAGTTGCTTACGACGCTTTCAAAGAAGTTGCTGCTGCCTGTGGCCACGGTCAGCTCCGACCCAAGCTGGTTTGGATTTCCCATAGCCGTGCGGCCAGAGTCGGGCGTCAAGCGCGATGATCTGGTTAAGTTTCTCAATAGCCGCAAGATTGGCACTCGTCTTCTTTTTGGCGGGAACCTGCTGCGTCAGCCTGCCTATGCTGGAATCGAGAAGCGCGTAATTGGCACGCTGCCCAATTCGGATTTCATCACTGAGAATGTCTTCTGGATTGGCGTCTACCCCGGTTTGACGCGGCCCATGCTAGACTTTATCGCAGAATCAATACAAGCATTTCTTGCATAAGAATGTGTTGATGCTGTAAGTTCTGGTGAGTTTAACGGCTGCGGTTGCGACGCGCATGAATTCTGGAGATTAGGTCAGATTCATACCGAGTGAATGCAGCAAACAGAAAGAAGGAGAGTATCCGTCATGAATTCCTGTGAAAGAAAAATGCTCGAGTTACTGAAGATTGGTAAAAACGAGTACGGCTACGTTGCTGTCAAGGCGGAGTTTGAAGCCGAAGGTACGCGTGTCGAAGAACTTCTCCGACTGGTTGAGATTGCCCGCAAGGCCGACCTCAAGCTTGGCTTAAAGATTGGCGGCTGCGAGGCCATGCGCGATCTGATTGAAAGCAAGCAGTTCGGCGTGGATTACATTATTGCCCCGATGATTGAAAGTCCCTACGCGCTTTCAAAGTATGCAGAGGCGGTAGACAAGATTTACTCGAAAGAAGAACAGGAAGATACTCAGTTCCTCTTCAACCTCGAAACCATTCAGGCCTTTAGCGTACTTGAAGAACTGGCAACGCTGGCGGGCAAGTCCAAAGAGATTGCAGGAATCGTGTTTGGACGGGTTGACTTCAGCCTGTCGAGAGGGCTCTCCCGCGATGCAATCAATGAGGACATCGTTACAGACTACGTGCTCAAGGCGGCAGCAGCGGCCAAAGCGCATGGCCTTGATCTGGTAGTTGGCGGCGGCGTCTCGATGGATTCGCTCAAAGTTCTGAGCAGGATCAGAGAGATTCATCTTACGCGCTTTGAAACACGCAAGGTTATCTTTGACGCTGGTTCACTGGCGACTGCAAACATGGAGAAGGGCCTGCTGAATGCAGTGCACTTCGAACTGCTCTGGCTGCTCAACAAGCGCGATTTCTACAGAAACATCGAGCAGGAAGATGCCAAGCGCATTGATATGCTCGAGGCGCGCTGGAAGGTCCTCAACCGGTAATGCATGACCTGTCCTCAAGCAATGGAAAAGGATCACTGCATGGAACGAGTGCGATTGTCTTTGATCTGGATGGAACGCTGATTGATTCATCCGCCGGAATTATTGCTTCGTTGACGGCGGCCTTTGAAGCTACAGGCCGCCAGACACCTTCTACTAATTTGCGCAATGTGGTTGGCCCACCCATCCGGATAATTGTGCGAAACGTTGACCCTTCGCTGAGCGATGCGGAAATCGTCGCGATTGCAGGGGAGTTCCGTACCCATTACGACACAATTGGATGGCGCAGAACGGTAGCCTTCGAAGGCGTTGTCGAGGGTCTTCAGCGACTACAGAGAGCAGGGATACTGCTCTTCATCGTCACCAATAAGCCCCAAAAGCCGACGGTGCAGATTCTTGAGTTACTTGGCCTATCAAGGGTGTTCGAGGGCGTGTTTAGCAGGGATAACACTACGCCTCCCTATGCAAGCAAGAGTGCGATGCTGGCGGATTTGATAGCGATGCATGGGTTGAAGGCAACGGACACTGCAATGGCTGGAGATACTGCAGAAGATGAAGAGGCAGCAAAAAGCAATGGTGCGCACTTTATCCATGCTGCCTACGGGTACGGTGAGGTAACAGATGCGGAATTCTCAATTGGCAGTTTCAGGGAGCTTGAAGAAATGTTATCCGGGGTGAAGACGCAAGGATGAAATACAGCGATTTATTGGCAACATGGCTGACCGATCTTGGTTACACGCACTGCTTCTTTGTGTCGGGTGGAGGCATCATGCACCTGGTGGAGAGCTTCAGCCACAAGCTGAATTGCATTCCTGTTGTGCATGAGGTCGCAGCAGGTATTGCGGCAGAATACTTCAACGAAGTCTCCGAATCAGGACGAGCCCTCGCGCTGGTGACTGCAGGGCCGGGAATGACGAATATCGTGACGGCTCTGGCCGGGGCTTTTCTGGAGAGCCGGGAGTTGCTGGTGATCGGCGGTCAGGTAAAGGTGCCGGATTTGGCAAGAGGCGAGGTGCGGCAACGTGGGATTCAGGAGATTGATGGTGTTGCGATTGCGAAGTCTGTCTCCGTGCGCGCAGTGCTGGTTGACAATATCCTGAACAAAACAGAGTTCTCAGAACTTGCCATCTCCGGGAGTCATGGAAGAAAAGGCCCGGTCTATCTGGAGGTTCCGCTCGATATTCAAGGAAAGAATGTTAATCATGAAGAATTGAACAGCTTACCGCAGGGAAAGCCCATTCCGGTGTTTGAGAAGATTCTCCCAGCCACCCTTCAGGAGATTGTCGCACGACTGAAGAAGGCTCGGCGACCGGTTCTGCTGTTAGGCGGTGGTATTCGCCGCGATGTTGCCGGGAAACTATTGGGACGTCTGGAAGCTCTCGGTGTTCCGGTCATGGTTACATGGAATGCGCTGGACAGGGTTCCTGCCGATTATCCGTTGTTCTTTGGGCGTCCGAATACATGGGGGCAGCGTTCAGCAAATATCCTGATGCAGCAGGCCGATCTGCTGGTGGCGTTGGGAACCAGACTGGGATTGCAACAGACAGGATTCAATTGGCAGCAGTTTATCCCAGTAGGTGAGGTGGTGCAGGTAGATTGCGACCGGAAGGAGTTGAGCAAAGGTCACCCCAGAGTAGAGCTTCCTATTTGCGGCGATGCCAATCTGGTACTGGAATATCTTGCAGAGCAAACCGGCTATGGTGATTACAGGGAGTGGGTAAGCTTCTGTCGTGAGGTCAGCCAACAGATATCGCTCGATGATCCTGAAAACAAGACCAGAGATGGTTATTTGTCGCCCTACCAATTTTGTCTGCGACTCTCAGATCTGGCGACAAAGGAAGATGTTGTTGTGCCGTGCAGTAGCGGCAATGCAAATACTGTCATGCACCAGACCTTTAAGGTAAAGCAGGGGCAGCGCGCCTTCAATAACGGCGGCCTTGCTTCCATGGGCTATGGTCTCAGTGGCGCGATTGGGGCAGCTATTGCAGCCAAGGGGAGAAGAACAATTCTGGTTGAAGGGGATGGTGGATTTATCCAGAACCTGCAGGAACTTGGAACAGTCTCTGCAAACCATCTCAATCTGAAAATATTCATCTTTGATAACGACGGCTATGCCTCTATTCGAATGACACAGATGAATTATTTTAACGGGCACTATGTAGGTTGCGACACCAAAACCGGCCTTGGAATACCAGAGTGGAATCACCTTTTTGCAGCCTATGGAATTTCTGTTCTGCCCATCGGGCCGGGATTTGAGCACGATGCAGAGTTCCTGCGGCGCTTTCAAGCGGCTGCCGCCTCTGCTTTTCTGGTGAAGATTGATCCTGAACAGACGTATTTCCCGAAGATTACAAGCAGAGTTGCTTCGAATGGGAGCATGGAATCGAATCCATTACACCTGATGAGTCCGGATTTACCAACAGAATTGGCAGCAAAGGTTTTACGCTATCTGAAGACCTCATAATCTGTTGTTGGAGAAACTGAATGTCCGCTCCCCTCTCGCAGACCGATATCGAACTGGTTCTGGAACGGACTCGTCCGCTTTGGGAGGAGGTGCGCGGCAAGCGAATCTTCCTTACCGGCGGGACGGGTTTCTTTGGCTGCTGGCTGGTCGAGAGCTTTCTTGCGGCCAATGATGCCTTTGATTTACGAGCCCAATTGCACGTACTGAGTCGCTCCCCGGAGGCGTTTCTGGCCAAGTGCCCGCATCTGGCTGGTAAGCGGGCGCTCGTTCTCATTCGGGGAGATGTTCGCAGCTACGAGTTCCCGGATGGAGAGTTTGAATTCGTCATTCATGCAGCGACAGAAGCCAGCGCAAAAATGGTGGCGGACGATCCGGTCACAATGCTTTCCACCATTATTGATGGAACGATGCATATGCTGAACTTTGCCGCGACCCATCAGACGAAAAAGTTTTTGCTCACCAGTTCCGGTGCCGTTTATGGCAGGCAGCCTGCGGATATCAGTCACATCCCGGAGGATTACATGGGCGCGCCCAATCCGCTTCAGGCAGCCTCAGTCTACGCGGAAGGCAAGCGGGCAGCAGAGATGATGTGCGCCGTCTATGGAGAGATGTCCGGGATTGAATGCAAGATTGCTCGCTGTTTTGCATTTGTGGGGCCGCATCTTCCACTCAATACGCACTTTGCAATCGGCAATTTTATCCTCGACGTTCTTAAGGGAAGAGAGATTTTCATCAGCGGCGATGGAACCGCAAGGCGCTCCTACATGTATGGCGCAGACCTTGCAGTTGCGCTCTGGACGATGCTCTTCAAGGCGCCCGCGCTTGAGGCATTCAATATCGGCTCTGCCGAGTCGTTGAGCATTCTGGAGATTGCCGAGGCGGTGCGGGATGCTATAGGCTCAGAATTCCCAATTTGTGTGGCCAAAGTGCCGACCGCAGACTCGCCTGTTCATCAGTATGTCCCCAGTACAGAAAAAGCTGAGTCCACGTTGGGGATTCGCTGTGAGGTAGGGCTGCACGAGGCTATCCGGCGTACCTTCGATTGGTACAAGCGGCAAAGAGCAGAGTAGAATCTGAACAAGATTTCGGAGAAAATTTCATTGAAGCTGATCAGCATTGTAAGTCCCTGCTATAACGAGCAGGACAACGTCGAGCAACTCTATCTGCGCACCCGGCAGACAATGGCGCTTTTTCCTCAGTATCGCTACGAGCATATTTTTATTGATAACGCCTCGACGGATAAGACGGTGGAGGTTCTGCGCTCTTTGGCGGCAACGGATACAAACGTCAAAGTGATTGTGAATGCGCGGAATTTTGGGCATCTCCGCTCGCCACAACACGCTCTGCTCAGTGCAGAAGGCGATGCGGTTGCGATTCTGCTCTCTGACCTGCAGGACCCGCCCGAGTTGATTGGCGAGATGGTCAAACTCTGGGAGCAGGGAACTCCGGTGATCGTCGGCATTAAACAGACCAGCGATGAAAACTGGCTGATGTATAAGGTCCGCACCCTGTATTACCGGACGGTTGCGCGCCTTACCAGCATCAAGGTATTTGAGCACTATACCGGCTTCGGGCTTTATGACCGCAGGGTGATTGATATTCTTCGCACCAGCTTCCGCGATCCCTACCCGTACTTTCGTGGCATGATTGCAGAGATTGGCTTGCCGTACAAGGTTGTTACCTATAGCCAGAAACGCCGGGAGCGGGGAATTACCAAAAATAATTTCTACACGCTCTACGACCTTGCCATGCTAGGTGTTACCAATCTGTCAAAGGTTCCGCTGCGGTTGGTAACTTTTTTTGGATTTATTTTTGCGCTCATCAGCGTGGTGGTTGGCTTTGGTTATCTGCTGGCCAAGCTTCTTTTCTGGAACTCGTTTGACATCGGCATCGCTCCGGTTCTGGTGGGGCTCTTCTTCTTTGGTTCGGTACAACTGATTGCGCTCGGCGTAATTGGCGAGTACGTAGGCTCGATTCATACCATGGTGCAGAATCGCCCGCTGGTGATAGAGAAGGAACGCATCAACTTTGAGGAGAAGCAAGAGGGATGAGCGATCAACCCCTCACGCTGAATCAAAGCATGATTCAAAGACTTACCAGACACATTCCGCCCGATCAACTCTTTCGCTATCTCCTGATAGGCGGATGGAACACAATCTTTGGCTACGCCTGTTTTTTTCTGCTGAACCGCTGGCTTTTGCACTGGATGACAAGCTACTCCTACATCGCAGCAAGCCTGCTTGCAAACCTCATCAGCATTTCAGTGGCGTTCTTCGGTTACAAATGGTTTGTCTTTCGTACCAAGGGGAATTATTTGAAGGAGTGGCTGCGTTGCATCCTTGTGTATGGCGGTACGATTGTTTTTTCTGCGGTTGCATTGGCCCCGCTGGTTGGCTTGATTCGCCACACCACGCGTTATCAAACACAGGCTCCGTATATTGCGGCGGCAGTGGTGACTGTGTTTACCGTCATCAGTAGTTTTTTTGGCCACAAGCATATTTCTTTCCGTAAGAAAACATTACCAGAGTGTTAGAAGTAGGTTAACAGGGAAAAATCTCGTATCCTGTTGACTTCAAAATGTTTAAACGATATTTCTCGTGGTGTTCCTTTGCTCTGCATTTAACGGATTTGTTATATATAATTGCAGGAAGAACTTTAGGAGCGTCTGTGCGCAGAAGAACAATTTTTGAGGGTGCAGGGGTAACACTACTCTTGCTTTATCCGCATATCCGGATGCACCTTTCCCCGGCGCATGATGATATTTACCATCGCCAGTTCCCAATGAATTCAGTTTACGGGGCGATGCTTATCTGGATTGTTATCTTATGGCTTCTTCTTTGGGGGTTAGATTATTTATTGGTTCGCTTTGATCCGGAAACGCAAAGTCCAATCTGGTCTGTTTTGGTCGGTCTTCTTTTTTTCAGGTTTTTGCGAGAGGTTCCCGCGCCGGAGGATACGCGCAGCGGCACCGAATATATCATTACCAATTTGAATAGAACGGGAGAGGCGGCACTGATTGGCCTTGCAATAGTTGTTTTATTGCTGATATCGCGAAGATTAAGCAAGCATTTCTACCAGAAGACTGTGCGAGCCGTTCGGATTGTTTTTGCCGGTGTGGGTCTCTGCATGATATGGGTTTTCCCTGAAATGCTTTATCTGACGCTGCACAAGCCAGCGCTGGGCGAGACAAGCTACAACCATCCCATTGAAGCTGCCCGATTAGGCAATCACCACCATCGCATCGTCTGGATACTTCTTGATGAACTCAGCTACAGGCTGGCCATAGAGGCTCCGCCACCGGGCATCTCGCTTAGGAATTTCTCCGCCTTCCGCAGGGAAAGCTACGAGTTTACGCAGATGAAGGCTCCAAGCTACTGGACTGAGATTGTTATTCCCAGCGTGATTCTCGGCAAGCAGGTCAATAAGATTTCCAGCAATCCGGATGGGATGCTCTGGTATCACACGGCGAACGAGGGCTGGGAAAAGTTCAATGAAGAAAAGACCATCTTCGGTGATGCCAGACGGGCTGGATGGACCATCGGACTCGATGGCTACTTCAATCCTTATTGCCGTATCATGCCGACTGTGCTGGATCGCTGCTCCTGGTTTCGCGAGACCATGAACCTGTCGCAGATGAGTGGTAACTGGAGCATCTTTAAGAATACGATTTCGCCCGTGATTCGTTACACCTCAGGGTTCAAGCCGGAGGATCGCACTGCGGCACAGCAGCCGGAAGGCGATCACATCTATATCCTGAACGAACAGGTGCAGGCGGCAAATGAGTTACTCGACGACTCGCAACTGAAGTTTCTCTTTATCCATCTGGCGGTTCCGCATCCTCCGGGTAGCTTTGTTGTCGAGGGGGCTCGCGGCCGGAACAATACGTATGAGGAAAATCTGCAACTGGCGGATAAAATATTCGGCGAACTGCGGGCGCGTATTGCGCTGGAGGACAATGACAGTGGAGATCAGACCACCATCGTACTGACCTCGGACCACTCCTGGCGTACATGGCACTGGAGAGCGAGCACCTTCTGGAGCAAGGCCGATGAGGCATTCTCGACTGCTCCCGGCAACTACGATGAGCGCCCGGTGCTGATGGTGCATCTACCCGGCGAGGAGGAGAACCATCGCGTGGATGCCCGTCTGAACGAGATCAAGGAATATGACATGTTCGAAGATATGATTCACAAGGATAGCTTCAACGATGACGATATGGAATCCTTTGTGAACAGAGGTGAAACCGCAGCGCCATAATCATGCATGGACGACCGCCTTTGAATTACCTGTTTCAGTATGGCTGTGGTCTGTTGGAAGGTGCTAGAATTCGACAACGCCAAAGACCACCTGAACACAGTAGCAGGAGTAATCAATGAGCGAGGCTCGGGCAGCTTTTCGTAGCAGAATCTACCGGATTTTTTGCATATTCATTCTTTTTTATGCGGCGGCTTCGGCCTCTTATCTCGGTTTTTATACGCTCTGGCATTTTCATGAAGCGGGTGCCGCAGGGCATTGGGATCTGCCGTACGGGATTGATGATGTTCTGAATGGAACCGCCTATCGCCCGGTCATCTATCGGCAGATGATTCCAGCTACCGCCAATTGGCTTGATAAGGAGATACCTCAGGGAATCAAGGATAGGGTTATTCGGCAGCGCTTCAGTCATGATCCGAATCCAAACAGCTCGCCTCTTCGCTATAACAAGGCATATCTCATTCGTTACGAGATCGTTTATGATGTGAGTTTTCTTTTTGCATTTCTGGCTGTGATTGCGATGTATCTGGTCTGTAAAAGCTTTGGATTTTCTCCCATGGTATGTATCTTTACTCCAGTCGTTTTTATTCTTATTTTCCCCTATTTTTTGAATTGGGGCGGGTACTATTACGACTATCCGGAGTTGGCTTTTTTTGCGCTTTCGATCTGGATTGCCCGTGAATACAAATGGTGGTGGCTGCTTCCCGTTGCCTTGTTGGCGACATGGAACAAGGAAACATACCTGATCTTTATCCCTATGCTCTATCCTTTTGTGCGGGCTAAGCTCAGCCGTCTTCAGGCCTTTGCCGGTATCGGCTGCTTGTGCGCCGCAAGCTTTGCCGTCTATTACCGGATTCACACTATGTTTCAGGGTAACCTGACAGGTCCAGCCGTCTCACGCTGGCGCGAGCATCTGGATATGCTTGTGCATTTCTATCAGTTGTTCATCCGGATTGATACTATCTACAACATCTATACCCTGAGCAGTTTTTCCTTCTTCCCGCTTGCGATGATTACGTGGACTGTATGTCGCGGCTGGCACCGCTTTACGCCGGAGTTCAAGCTCCATGCCAAAATTGCAGCGCTGATTAACTTCCCATTGTTTTTCTTTTTCTGCAGTCTCTACGAGATGCGGAATCTAAGCATGTTGTACATGGTTTTTCTGCTTGGGCTTGCAGTGAATCTACAGGAGACTTTTGCCGGTAAGAAAGCTGCGGCTGGAGTAGATTCATGTTGTATTTGAACGCGGGATCAAACGGAGGCTCTGCAGCGGTTCTCCAATAGATGTACACCGAAGGCAACCCCTTTGAGTGGATTTTTCCTTAAGAAAAATCCACCCTGCACAGACTCGGACAGGGTATACCTATTGGAAAACCACACTAATAGTCTTGCGGTATGTCTTCATAAACTTAAGCCGCAGGATTTCTGTCTGCTTTTTATCTTCGGTCAAAAGGTAAAGTACGATGACAACCAGAAGAGATACAGTAATACGACGGTAGCTGGCAAAGGGAGAGAAAAAGACATCCCATAAGGCAAGGCTCAAAGTGTATGCCATGTAGGGAGCCAGCCAGGGACGAACCCGGATGAGGGCGCTAAATCCCCTTGCCACAAATATTAGAAAGAATATCCAGAAAGCTGCACCAAGAATCCCAGCCCATACCCATGCTCCAAAAATGTGGGAGTGGGTGGGAATAAGGAAGGATCCCTCGATCAGGCGGGGAAGATCGGCCTGATCCATGGCATAGCCATTCTCCCACAACTCATCAAGCAACATCTGGGAGTACTTTGGGTCTTCGGCCCATGAGCCGTGACCTATAAAGGGATTCTCGGCAATCGCCTTGAGGGAGACAAGCGTCTCTGGGCGACCGCCGATAAGAACTCCAAATTTGCCGCGAGACTGGCTCTCGTACTTGGATTGGGCAACATCCCCGAGCATTCCCATACTTGCGGTGTAACTGTAGGTCATGGCAAGTGCAGTCATGCCAATTGATCCCAGCAGAACCATGATCAGAATTCGCGTGTCAAAGGGGCGACGACCTTTATAGTCAACCTTCTTTTGCTGGAGGGTATCCGGCAAAGGGACGCTGAGAACCAGCGTGAGTGTGAGAATCAATGCAGCAGAACGAAAGTTCTCCAGCAGATTGATCGCAATCAGTGCTGTAATTAGAAGCATGACGACGTTGTAGCGTTTCAGCCTTGTCATATAGCAGCAAACTAATAGGGTAGTGGTGTTTACAAATGGGCCCCATGTTGTCTTCCAGACAACGTCAGCCTGTTCACCGCCCCACCCTGACGGTGAAAATAAATAAATAATCATATGCATCGGGGCGACCCCGAGAGCGAACATGAGAATTCTGCGCGGTTTGTAATTGATGATTGTCGTCAGAACGATAAGGTCCAGCGCAAAGAAGATAATACCTGCCACACCTTTGGCAGCATTTGTAAACTTGGAATGGCGATAGAGGTCTGAAACGACCTGACCCAGCAACCAAAACCCCATCATGATGTAGATGCTGCGGTTCAAAGGTGTCCAGATGCGCTTGTTGTAGTTAATCAGGCAAATGGGCAGCAGGAACAATACCATAATTTCCCCAAGGGGAAGTTCTCCGATGAATTTGACATTCCAGGCGGAGGAGAAAGGGATAGCAAAGCACAGAATATCTGGAATCAGATGACGACTACTCTGCGGTGCCGTCAGCACCCGAGCAGTGCTGGTACGGCCTGAAAACGACCTGGATTGGAGAGCACCTGTGAGCATAGAAAAGACTTCGGGCTGCCGAAAAGACAGCCCGAAAGCAACTACTCCTCGAATTCGTCGTGCAGGTCGCGCTTGTAGTAGGTGGAGTACGAACGTCCGTAATACTCCGAATAATCAGGCGACTTGAAATCCACTGCGTTAAGAACAACACCAAGCACCCTGCCGCCAGCACGCTGGAGCAGATAGCCGGCGCGAGTAACGGCATTCTTGGCCGTTTCCCCGTAACGGAGGATGACAACAACACCATCACACTGGGGTGCCAGTACGGCAGCATCGGTAACCGTAAGGATGGGAGGAGTGTCGAAGAGGATAAAGTCAAAGTCCTTGCGCGCAGTTTCCAGCAGATTATGCAGCGACTCAGAACCGAGCAACTCAGCCGGCAGAGGTGCAGACGGACCCGCTGAGAGAACATGGAGCGTGGGAACTTCCTTGACGGAATGAATGGTGTCTTTGAAGGTTGATTCGCCTACCAGAACTGTCGAAAGACCGATGACATTGGGGAGCCGGAAACGGGTGTGAACGGTAGGGCGTCGCATGTCCGCGTCTACGAGCAGCACCCGTGCTCCGCTGAGAGCCAGAACGATAGCTTCGCAGATAACGGCGCTGGTCTTACCTTCCGAGGGTCGCGAACTGGTGAAGAGCAGGACGCGTGGCTTGCCTCCGGGGCCTGAGAGCAGGATCGAGGTGCGCAGCGCTCGATACGCTTCAGCAATCTGCGACCAGCCATGTGCCCCGGATCGCCTGGCGGAGATGATGAAGTCCTGAGGCTGAATTTCTGCATTCGTTGTCTGCGGAATGACACCCAGCAGAGGCAGGCCGAGAGACTCCTCGACGTCGGCAATGGTCTTGACGTTGGTATCAAGAGACTCTGTTAGCAGAATCAGCAAGGCTCCCAGCGCCAGACCGCCGGAGAATCCGAGCATGAGGTTGAGTCCCTTCCTCGGACTGGCAGGCCAGCTGGGTGGATCGGCAGGGTCAACAACACGAATGCTGGTGGAGTGGAGTCCGGCCAGAATGCCAGCCTCTTGCAGGCGAGATTCCAGACCGTCATAGAGAGTTCTGGCCGACTCATATTCGCGGCGCGCAAGTGCGTACTGGATTACCTTGGAGTTGCTGTCAAAACTCGATTCCTTTAAGCGATCAATGGCTGCCTGCATTGATTTTTCTGTGTTACTGGTGGATTCCACTTCTTTCTGTGTTCGCTGAAGCACAGCTGATTCCTGCGCCTTGATCTCGCGATCCAACTCATCAAGCTGCTGCTTGGCTTCGATAACACGTGGATGATTGGGGCCATACTTGATGGATAGCTGAGAGTACGTCTCATTAACCAAAATACGATGATCGCGCAGAGCAGCCGTTATGCCGTCTCCGGAGATGAGGTCAACTACATTCGGAGGAGAGGTGCGAAGGGCGATTAATTTTGCCTGCGCAACCAGATTCTGGGTTTCGGCCTGAACCAAACCACGGCTGAGTTCCTCCAACTGAGATGTAATGGTGTCCTGAGTCTTCTCGTCAATGCCGACCAGGCCGATATCCTGCTGTAGTTCAAGCATCTTTGACTGGCTGGAGGAGAGCCGGGTTCTGAGATCTCCCAACTGAGCTTCGAGCCAGCGCGACACTTCGCTGGTAGCCTGATAATTGTCCTGGAAATTATGTTCCTTGTAGGTCTCTACGAGCTTATTGCAGATACTGGCTGCCAGCTTCGGATTGCCCAGGCTATAGGCGATGGTGATGATGTTGGTGTGTCCCACTCGAATGATGGTGAGGTGTCCCTGAAAGGTAAGACTAAGAACACGGCGATCTTCATAACGGGAGAGATCCCATTTATGCTGCGGCATCTGCTTGATGAAATCGGGATTGTCCTGAAGATCCAGTGCCGAGATGGTCTGTAATGCCAGTGTGGTGCTGCGCAGAATTTCCATTTCGGTATCAATCTTGACGGCATCAACCCCTCCGCCGTTATCTGCACCTTCAAGCCGGAACTGGCTGGCAGAGTCTGACGTCACCAACAGGTTTGACTTGGCCATATAAACAGGCTTGATAATCAGGTTGACGAGTGCTGCCAGCATCAGCCCGCCAGCCACACAGACAAGAGCAATCCAGCCTCGTTTGCGCAGGACTCTCAGCGCACTCTGCACCAGATGTTCTTCTGTGATGGGTGGAAGAGCAGTTCCGGCAGAGTGGTCCGGGGATTCAGGTTCGTAGGGTGGCTGAGGATAAGAGCTCATTCTCGTTTTTATCGTCCCATCAGTGTCGGCCCGGAAGTGAGGCCGTTAGTTGTGCCTGGAGGTTGTTCTGAATTGATTCCGCAACAGCCCTTGCATACCGGCAGGAAGCATCAAAAATTCTTTGGGAGCATTGCTTTGGCAGACAGAAAAGAGCTACCGAAACAAACCCAGACCCACTGCTATTATAACCATTCCAGCGCTCCAGCACCGGATTGCACGAATGGAATTCTCAGCTCGTTACGCTTTAAGGAAACCTGGCATCCCGCGTCAACCCGCTTTGATACAATTACTTGAATAATGACTGCACATTCCTGAATGTTTGTATTTCCAACTCAGGAGATTCACTGTAACCCTGCACCTCTTCCTATGTCCTGCACGACAGTATTTGGGGAGTTCCAGAATGTCCTATAAGTCCGCATTTGAGTCCTGGGGACACTATCCGCAGTACACCGCATCAGAGATTCCACTTCATTGGCAGCAGGATTTTCCAGAGAAATGTTTAGGAATACAAACCGAGGCGCTTGCAGTAGGTCTGGGGCGCAGCTATGGCGACTCCTGCCTGCTGGAGAATGGAACCCTGCTCAATACGACAGAGATGAACCGGATTCTGGACTTTGATGCCGAGACCGGCCTGCTGACTGCGGAAGCCGGACTGACACTGGCCCAGATTCTCGACTTTGCCGTACCGCGCGGCTACTTTTTGCCCGTTACTCCCGGAACAAAATATGTGACTCTGGGCGGCGCAATCGCCAATGACATCCACGGCAAAAACCACCATGTTGCAGGCACCATCTGCATGTTCATGCCCAGGTTTGAACTGGTTCGCTCGGATGGCTCGCGCCACATCTGCTCTTCGACGGAAAACCCTGAGCTATATGCCGCTACCATCGGCGGCCTGGGGCTGACCGGTGTCATCACATGGACGCAGCTTCAGCTCAAGCCGATTGTCAGCCGCAAGATCAAGTACGAGGGAATCCAGTTCCACGGCATTGACGAGTTCCTCGACCTGAACCGCGAGTATCAGAACGCTCCTTACACGGTCAGTTGGGTAGATTGTGCATCGAGCGGCAAGAACTTTGCCCGCGGAATCTTCATGCTGGGCGATCACTCCGAGGTTCCCGACACCCTGAAGCCATCGCCTGAGCCCAGACTGGTCTTTCCCTTTGACGCTCCGGGATTTGCGCTGAACCACACCACGGTTTCGGCGTTTAACAATGTCTTCTTTCACAAGCAGGGCAAGGCGCATGTGAAGACGCTGGAGGATTACGAGCCTTTTTTCTATCCGCTCGACAGGGTTCTGCACTGGAACCGCCTCTACGGCAAGCGTGGCCTGGTGCAGTTTCAGTACGTCATTCCATGGGAGGCGGCTCGCGAGGCGACCATTATGATTCTCAAAGAGATCACCAAATCCGGTCTGGCCAGTTTTCTTGCAGTTCTCAAGGCCTTTGGCGATGCCAAATCTCCGGGATTGCTGAGCTTCCCGCAGCCCGGCATTACGCTGGCGCTGGACTTCCCGATCAAGCCGAATCTCACCTTCCCGCTTTACGAGCGACTGGCAGATATGACGCTGGACTACGGCGGTCGTCTCTACCCGGCCAAGGATGCAGCCATGACGGCAAAGCAGTTCCAGACTTTCTATCCGCAGTGGGAGCAGCTTGAGCAACTTCGCGATCCGATGCTGAATTCCAGCTTCTGGAAGCGCGTGACAGGATTGGGCCAATGAGCAATCCGTTGTCAGCAAACCGTGCCGCAAAAAGGATTCTTGTTCTTGGAGCCACTTCGGGAATCGCGGAGGCTACTTGCAGAATTTGGGCCAGACAGGGTGCAAATTTCGTTCTCGTTGCCCGCAATGAAAGCAATCTCAATGCGGTTGCCGGCAACCTGAAGGCCCTTGGCGCGGCCTCGGTCGAGATGGCCGTCGTGGATTTGGATAATACTGAGTACCATTCCGCCCTGATTGCTCATGCCACCACGGCGCTGGGCGGGCTGGACATCGCGCTGCTGGCGTATGGCGTTCTTGGCGATCAGTCTGAGGCCGAGCAGCAGTTCGGCGTTGCGGAAAAGATTCTGCACACCAACTTTATCGCGCCGGTTTCTTTACTGACGGAACTGGCGAATTACTGCGTTCAGGCTCACTCCGGCTCGCTGGTTGTGCTCTCCTCCGTCGCCGGGGACAGAGGACGCAAATCCAATTATGTTTATGGCTCCTCGAAGGCGGGTTTGACGGCCTTTCTTGCCGGTCTGCGGAACCGCGTGGATCGCGAAGGTGTGCATGTGCTGACTATCAAGCCGGGGCCGACCTACACTCCGATGACTGCGGGCATGAAGGGAAGCGAGAGCTTTGCCAGACCGGAGAAGGTGGCTCAGGCCATTGTTGCAGCAGTCGAGAAGCGCAAAGACACACTGTATGTTCCTTTGAAGTGGCTGCCGATTATGACTGTTATCCGCCACATCCCGGAGAGTATTTTTAAGAAGCTCAATCTTTGAGGGGTATTAACGCTGAAATCTTGTTGGCTGAATGCCGTTCAGTATCGGTGGTGTGATGGGTGTTTGTGAGGAGCAATATCTTTCTGACTGAAGCTTCCATGCTTCCCGGCACCTTCAATTCAGTGACGGAATTAACATTTTTTCAGATGTTAGCTTCCGCTGTTGTTGCAGGGACAAAGCAATTCTCGCCAAAAGTGTACTTATTCAACTCACGATCTACCAGAGATTGAGTCTTTTGGTTTCTGGTCAGCGCGTAGACAGCTCTATGAGCAAATTGCACGGTTGTCATATTTATTTTGTCGGTGTCTCCCTCACTGAGCACTTTGCTGCTCCAGAGAATATCGTTACCAGCGAAAAACAGCTTTTGGGGCGAGATGGGAAACACCACTGCTGTGTTTTGATGGCCGAACCCATTACCCATCGTTATAGGTACTTTGGGGCCGTACAAGGCCCAAGTTTGAACAGGACAATCCGAGGTCAAAAACTCGCAGCCAGGCGCTGCTTCTAATATCCACCATTTTTTCTTCTCGATGATGTTTTTGGTAATCATCTTTGCGCTGCTTTCGATACCGGCAAGCTGGCCGAAGGCAGGGGCGCGCATCTCATCTAAAGTCTGCCTAACCTTTGCACGGATGTCCTCTGAATCAACAAAGATTCCTTGACGCAGATACTCGTATTGCATCTCTCTGATTTTTTCTTCGCTGCCGTAATTCTCTGCGTCCATTGCCCTAGCGAGTGCCGGGCCGAACTGCTCACGCACCTTGCTGGACCGCAGAAACACCGTCGCAACGAATGAGGCCCATACGATCTGATCCTTGTCCGTAAACTGCTGGCCATCGTGGATTGTTGAATAAATCTTAGAGCCTGTTATTAACTTTCAAGCGATCAACCAGAAGAGTTGAGCGATCATCAGGCAAGCAAAGGCGAGGAAGTGGAAGGCGCCGATGGTGTTGGCGAGCCGTTCGTAGTCTCTGGCCAGGCGGC